>Ga0302349_1000272_pt1 | contig 75583 bp, 128 predicted proteins | sample PhyAR1_FD_202176 | JGI IMG/M metagenome (GOLD analysis project Ga0302349, IMG submission 202176) | Leaf surface microbial communities from alfalfa plants in UC Gill Tract Community Farm, Albany, California, United States - DLSL A.R1... | ecosystem: Host-associated > Plants > Phyllosphere >... | reverse complement strand
TTCGGCTATGCACTATTACTGCCTACAATCACTTTCGATTGGTCATTATTTTTCATTATTTCTAATGTGTAGTTCCGCATAACTACCAAATTGCGTCAATCATTATTTTAAAACGCCAGATTGATAAGACGTTTATTTGTGCTTAGCGTAGAATTGCACTACATCTATGCTTATTCATAGACTGCTGTCAACTAAGCGGGTATTAATCTTTAATTTAAGCGTGTTTTTAATCGATTTAAGACAGTGTTACTTTATTTATGTGTATTGTGTTGGTTGAGAGGTTAAAGGGGTTTAAATGGCTTTATTTAATGTATTCACCTTTTTCATTCCTTTGCCTTTTAGGCACATCACATTTAATTAGTTTTGTATCTGAAACATATTCATTATTGCAATATAATTGCCTTATGTGTTCGTAATCTGTATAAAGCATATAAAGAGCCTCACCTAAACTATTTGCTTTATAAGTATCTCTTATTTTATAAAAAATGCCGATTGCTCCGCTAATTCTTCCAATAAAGCTAAATTTGAATGTTTTCATTGTAGTAAGTATTAAGAGTTAACAAGGTTTAAAATATCTTTCTCTGTTTGAGCAATGTTGTAAGATTGGAATACAATACCGCCCCCGAAGTCTTTACCGGTATACTTTCTACCTCCAATCTTTTTAGCTTCTTTCAGTGCTAATTCATATTGAGCGTGTATAGTTAATCCTAAATATTTTTTAGGTAATAAGTCAACAAAGTGGCATACATAACGAGGGTTACCATTTACGTCATTATTAACGCGTGTAAATTCTATTGATTGAGTAGTCATAATATATTTAAACTTTATAGGTTATAAGCCTGGTTAATGATTTGATTGATTATCTAGGGTAATGGGTTGTTGTTTATATTTCAACAGCAAAAGGAATTTCAACGTTATTCAGGATTAATAAATCGTAATATTTTATATAATCTTCTCTTTCTTCTTTAGTCAATTGTCTTTCTTGCTCAATTTGTGTTAAGTTGTAAAGCTCCGACAAAGTATATTCGCATTCTAATTCTGTTAATAACATAGTTTTTAAGCGTTTTAAAGGATTAATAATATATTTTAATGTAATTGTATAGGTAGAGGGTAAAGAGAGGTTAAACATATTTCTTAAAATCATTATTTTAAAACGCCAGATTGATAAGACGTTTAAGCCCTTGACGTGGGAATGATACACAATAGATATTATTTACTATTTGCCGTCAATCAAGGGTATACTTTTAGCTAATTGATGATATAATACTTTCCGCTTTTCCGTCTCCGTTATCCCTATTGTAAAGCCAGGTATCTAAAGTGTCCCCTGATAAATCTACTTTCATAACTTTACCATGCAGGTAATCAAAATAACTTTGTTCTTTTAAAAGGTGTTCCGCTTCTTCTTCGGTCATACTTCCGGCTTTGGCTTGAAATATTCCCATGCCTTGCACTTTTGAACCGTTGTAAAGTGCTGCTAAAACTTTAGCTTTTGATAATTTTGAAATGTCCATATTGTTTAAAGGTTTAATTTGTTATTTAAGAGTTTTTAAAGCTATTACAAGCTGTATAAAAATGTTATTAGTGTATTTGTTAGGGATGAGGGTTAAAGGAGACTATAGGGGTTTAATTGGTGTATATTTAAAATACATTTCTTTCTGCAACTTATTTACTGTGTAACTCATGCCATCATCAAAAGCTACACACATTGTTCTTGCAGGAAATCCACCGTATTTTTTTGGACTAGCTTCTACATTGTATTTTCTATGTTTTTCCTCACCCTCACAAAATATACAGCCATTTGATATATGTTTTGTAAATCCTTTACCTAAGTCGCTAGAACTTCCACAAGTGCCGCAGATTGTAAATCCATTTGACCAATCAGTAGTTAAATGATCTACCGCACTTTCATAAGAATGACCATATTTTTTTGATGTTAACTTTTTTAATTCTTTTGGATCAACATAAAGACTTTCAGTTCTATTTAATTCATATTCTTTTTGACCAGATTTAATTGCTTCTATAAATTCTATTGGCGATAAGTTCATTGTAGTAGGCATTAAGAGTTAACAGTGTTTTCTTCTATTATTTGTTTTGCAGCTTCTTTGGCTATGCAAACCTTTCCGGCAAGTGTTAAATAGTCTCCTAAATCTTTCATCTTTTGATTTACACCTGTAGTTAGTGGTGCATTATCCCAATACATTAATGGTATATCATTCAGGTTTTTATCCTCACTTGCTAAAAGTTTTTTTAAGCCTATATATGATTTTATTTGGCTTTTATAGCTTTCAGTTACAAACTGTCCATAATATTCTCTATGCGAGCATTGGTTATTTAAATACTGGGATCTGGTAAATTCTATTTGAGTAGTCATAATATTTTAAACTTTATAGGCTTAAAGCCTGGTTAATGATTTGATTAGTTAATTGTGTTAGTCTTTTGGATGTAAAGTACAAGCGTAGTCACTTAGTCTGTTAGAATCATAAACGTCTAAGCGTAGGTCTCTAGAAATACTATCCACAGAATCATTAATTATCATTCTTATCATTGGTTTGTCGTTTCTATGCTCATTTTTAGCATCTAAAGAAATTGTTTTTAATGTGCTTTTAGCTATTTGATAATTAGTCATATTTTTTAAGCGTTTTAAAGGATTAATAATGTATTTTAATGTAATTGTATAGGTAGAGGGGAAAGGTTTGTTATTAAGGAGCTTTAATAGCGTGATTTATTTGTTTCTTAATTCCTGCAAGTGTATCAGCCTTTATAGTTCCGTATCTGCTTGTAAAAACACTGTACCAACCTGTTAAAGATTTGGTTATTGTATAACCTTTGTATTGCAGCTGCATAATCTATTTAGATTTAAAATATTGTTTATACTCTTTACCTGTTTTGCTAACCCTTATCACATACTTACCGCCCCTAGATCCTAAATACAGTTTATAAGACTTATTAGCGATTACAGTATCTTTTAATACCTTAGCACCAGTAGGAACTGTTTGAGCTTTAGAACTTATCACAACACCCAATAACAAGGCAATAAATAATAAGCATGAGATAATAACCGTTTTGTTTGATACGATAGCTTTGCTACCTGTTGAATTGTAATTCATAACTGTAAATATTAAAGTGATTGATTAAATGAAATATTTGTCTGCTGTAAACTGCTTATCAAAGCAAACCATAGAACGTTTACTATCAGGATAGCTATTAACTAATTTAACAGCTTCGTCCCTAGTTAATCCAGTTCTTATAATAGACCTACGTCCGCTAACTCTAAATACTTTAAAAACCTTATACGTGCCGATATACTCTGTTTTACTTGTCATAATGTTAAACTTTAATTGAAACTTCATTGTTTCTTACTGCCTAATCCCCAAACCTATTGCTAAGTGTTGGGGCTATTACAGGCAGATGATTTACCTCTATCGCATTTCTTTATATATTACTCATTATCAAACAAACCATACAAAACACAGCAGCTAAACCACCAATAACCAATATTAGGTTTTTACTTGAATTTCTCATGTTATTTTAATTTAGTTGTTATTTTTAATAGTCGTATGAATATGTTATTTTAATAACTACAAATGTTTTACGATAATAAATATCAGTATAAACGCCACATAACTGACCTGTACAGTCATGTTCGCTATAAACAGGCATGCTCCTGCTATTGGCACGTTCAAAACGATTTAAAGCCTTATACCTGGCTTTAGTCATTCTACCTCTAATAACTTTATACATTACCGTACAATCGTAATCAGACCTATTTGAAACAAGCATATTTTTTATACCTTTTTCAATTACATTTTTAGTTTTATACATATCAATAAATTTTAGTCGTTAAAATCGTTGTAGTCATCACCATGAACATCATTATAGCAGTTTTCATCTGCACTAAATGAAGTAACGCGAACCGTATAAATAAAACCACTACCACTAGGCAAATCAGTACAACCCAGTTCAACGACATATTTAGCATCTTTAAAAACATTATAAGCTAAAGCATGAGAATCTAAGATACTATCTGAAAACAAAGTAATTATTTCGACCTTATTTTGGTATTCATGTTCATATTTGTTATCTAAAACAGTAATGTCTTTAGAGTTTAATACGTGAAAATTCATAACATTTAAATATTGCGTTTCGCTATTCTGTAGCTCGTCAGTAACGGCAAACACCGCTATACACAAATAATTAAATTTCTACCGATTACATTATTTCAGGTCTTACGGGCTGTTTCGCTCTAAGTATGTTGTAATGCCTCAATATTATTTATCATAATACCTCACATCACTAGGCGGTGCTTTAAGCTTGCACACAGCGTATAATTATAGCTTATACAGGCATTATTTGTTTTACTAGGGACAACTACCCCGAACCACTTAGCAGGCGTTCTAAACTGGCGCTAATTAACGTTATTGCTTAACGGCGAATATTATAGTGTCAACGGCTATTCACACTGTACGTTTTATCGATTACGTACAAACGAAGCAAAGAACGAGTTTTGATATATTTAAGCACATATCACGCTTTGTTGATTATTTACACTTGCCTAGATAAAGGACTTAATCAAACATTAAAGAACAAACTACATTGCCGTTCCCATGATTCAAAGTAACAAACCAATCCTGTAAAATTCACCTCTACACATTTGTATGACTATAACTACAAATCCAGATATACATCATTTAAACACCATACAACACATATTATCACCCAAATAACCCCAAAATTATTTTTTAAAAAACATAAAAAAAGCCTATACAATCGTATAAGCCTAACCCAAATCATATAAACTAACTTTAAATCTTAATATCTGAAACTAACCTATTAATCCCCTCGATAGCCTTATCAGTAGGCGAAAACAATTTACAGTTATTCCAGCCATTACCCATATATTCAACCATCCCATTATTATGAAGTGTATTTAAAAAACTGTAGATCCTCCTGTAATAACTACTACTATAACTGCTCAAAGTTATCATTTGAGTACAACTAAGACCCTTACCGGTATTTACATTATAATTAACTATCAACATCAATAACTCAAAACATTGAGGACTTATATTATTATCCTTTAGAAACTTGTTTTGATTATATAAATAGGAATTGACAAACGATAAAGGAGAGTTTATTATGAGGGGTTTATCCTCTATTTCTAATTCTTTTTCCATATCCTCAAATATAACAACAAATCATTGCAAATAGTTAAATGAATTACGAGAATAAATTATCAATATTTAAATTAGTTAATCAATAATCACATTTTAAAGCGATATAAGACAATTAAAATAGTTAGCTAATCATTCATATTAGTTAATCATTATCATTCCTTACAACTAGTTAGATCGATTTATAATAATAGGTAGGTTAATGCATCCTGGCTGATCATTATAATATCAAATTGAATTTCGACCCACCCGGTTACATTAGGGGTGGTTTTGGACTGGGATTGATGGGGGTTGATTGGGAGGGATAAGCCTATGCTCTTACCTTTATTAAATAAAAATCAGAAAACACAAAAAGCGTGTTGTTAGGATTAATCTTATATATGTGCGAAATCGTAATTGTATGTTGAAAAGTTATTTTACGGTTAAAAAATGGTGTTTAAAGGTATTTAAATGATGATTTGTGGGGTATCAAATAGTTGGGGTTAAACCTTAACATATTGGTGTATCAATTTTTTGTTGCATAATCAATTTATTGGTACTACATTTGGTTATGGAAAAAATAAAGAAAAGAGAATTTAAGCCAACATATAATGAGGCTATGTTGGGTAGGAATCCTTTCTTGGATACTTTAACTGTTGAGGTGAGTGCTGTTGAATATAAGAATCAGTATGTTAAAGACAAGGATGGTATTATACTACCTAAAATTGGAGAGGTTGAGTATGAAAGAAAGACTTCTATATATGTGGCGTCGGAAAAGAGATTGCGGTCAAATTCGTTAACTCCCAGGGCTAAGGAATTGTATTTGTGGCTGATTTATGAGGCTGATAGCGGAAAAGATTATTTGTGGTTAAATAGGGTCAGGTATATGTCAGAGAATAATATTGCTTCTCCCACTACTTACCGAAGCGCTATTAATGAATTAATTAAAGAAGGTTTTGTAAGTAGGACTGTTGTTGGTGGTGTATACTGGTTGAATCCTAGCTTATTCTTCAATGGCAATAGAATTATTAAATTCCCTAAAAACATTAAACATAGATAAATATGGCAAACTTATATGATATAAGGCACAATTATAAAGTGTGGGACGAAAAAGATAAAGAGTTAGACTTTTTAGTTGATGAAAATTCAGTTATAATTTCAAATAAAAATGGCACAAGAATATTGGTTGATAAGGAAAATGAAGGTGTAAAATTTCAAATAAAAACTAATAAGGGTTACATAGAAGTCAGATATAGAGGTAATAATGATATTATTAATACTTCAATAGGAAGAGTAATAATGGGGTTGACATCTAAGGAAGAAATGGCAGATCACATAAACAGCAATCCTCTTGATAATAGAAAGGTTAATTTTAGAATATGTAATATAAAACTAAATTCTCTAAATAGAAGCAAGAAGTTTAATAGTATTTATAAATACAAGGGATACAGTAAAAGAAAAAACAGTTATGTTGTTGAATTAACTAAAGAAGGAATTACTTATAGATGCTTGCTAAGTGGTTATAATGCAAACGAGCTTTATGCCGCTACTATTTATGACTGTTTGGCTATTTATATTCATAAAGAGTATGCAAAAACTAATTTTAATAGAGATGATTATTCTGATTCATTTGTGGCTGAAACATTAAACAGACATAAAATAACAAAAAGAGACAGACGAGAACGAAAAAGAAATTACTCAGGGCTTATTAAATAATTATATAACACTATAAACAAATAAAAAAAAATGGAAATTAAAACAGCAGAAGAAGTGTTGAATGAAATAGACAGACTTCACATGGATGATACTGTACATGCAACGAAAGAAGAGATAATCGAAATAATGATTGAATATGCTAAACAGTTTATTGATTTGGCATCGAATATGGCTTTAGTTCAAGAAGTTAAAAGCTATCCAATTGAAAATAAAGAAAACTATGCCTTTAAATTCAATGAATATCATTCTGTATCTATCAGCGTAAACAAAGAATCAATACTAGAAATTAAACAATTAATTAAATAGAAAAAATATGGAAAAAGAAAACGAATGTCAAACATGTGGCAAAATAGATTGCACTGTTCTCCATACTTGTCCTTTAGCAGAGGAGATATATGATAGTAAAAAATTATGCAACTGTTGCGATATCTGCACTAAAGAATGTGCTAATTCAATTTAAAATAACAAAATATGAAAACTAACAAACTAACCGATTTAAGCCCATCAGACCTTGTATCTATGTACAACTACCTCAGAGAAGAGCTAGAGGCTTACGACAACTGTATGGGCGTAGAAGATAAGATTGAGGCACTACATCAAGAAATAGTTGCCACACAGAAAGAGATAGAAAGACGTAGGAGTGAATTATTTAATAATTAGAATATGAAATATTATTTAGATACAGAATTTATAGAAGGGTTTCATAAACCTTTATTTGGGAAAAGACGTCACCATATAGACTTAATTAGCGTGGCTATTGTATGTGAAGATGGCACACAGTTTTATGAAATAAGCAGTGAATATAATTACGATGATGCCGATGAATGGGTTAAGAAAAATGTTATTCTACCACTATACTTAGAAACAGTGCATGGTGATAACAGAAACCGTTATGAGGTTCATAATTTCCATAAACATTATGGTAGAACAAATAAAGAAATCGCCTTAGATATTATGCTTTATATGTGGAGAGATGCTTACAGCGATTGGTTAGATCCAATTTCCGAGTTTATTAGCAGAGGTAAAAAGTATGGGTGGCATGTTGATAGTCCAATAGAGTTTTATGGCTACTACTGTGATTACGATTGGGTTCTAATTTGTAGTTTATTCGGTAGAATGATTGATTTACCTCACGACTTTCCTATGTATTGTAGGGATTTAAAGCAAACTCTTGATGAAAAGCAAGTAATTTTTGGAAGTATCGAAGCAAATGACATTAAAAAATTGCCTTTATATCCTAAACAATCTAATGAGCATAGTGCTTTACATGATGCTAAATGGAATAAACAATTACATAAATTTTTGGAGGAATTAGATTGAAACGTAAACAACTAGCGCGCATAGACCTATCCAATCCTGATAAACCTACCTTAAAGTTTAACTCTAAATCAGCATTTTTAAGCGATCTGAAAGACTTTAAGCATGATATCAGGGTTTGGGTCATAATAGAGAAATATCATGCTCAGAGAAGCTTATCTCAAAACAATTTACAACACATGTGGTACACTATAATTGCCGATGAGATAGGAATTGAAATGGAGGAGGCAAAAGACCTAATTAAGAAGAAGTTCTTAACGGTTGTACTTATTGATAAGCATGGAAACGAGATACATGATGAAAATGGTGAAATACAATTTAAGGTTAGAGATACAAGTGACCTCAACAAATTAGAAACAGTAGAATACATGGATAAGATTTATAGATGGAGCATAGATTTTCTTAACTGCACACTTCCTTTACCCGAACAACAACAAGAAATACCAATAGATTATCCAACAATTAACAGAGAAAATATATGAGCTTAAACGACAAAATAGAGTGGTCTAAAGACAAATATTATGATGGTAAAGACTTCAACGCAGTATCATTAGACGAACAAGCATTAACACCAAAATTTAAAAACAAAATAGAAAACATTGCCGAAATATGGAAAGAAGCTATAGGTTTTAATGGCGAGTATTTAGTTAGCAACCTGGGTAATGTTATGTCTTACAAGCCTACTAATTGGGTTTCAAAAGAAAAGAAATACAAAATGTTAAAGCCAAATTTATCTAAGCAAGGATATTTGAGGCTAATGACTAGCATGAATAGTGAAAATAAATATTATTTTGTACACAGATTAGTTTTAGAAGCGTTTATACCTAAACCATCAGAAAATAGTATAGTAAATCATTTGAATAGCATAAAAACAGACAATAGATTAGAAAATTTAGAATGGTGTACGCAAAGCGAAAATATAAAACATGCTTACAAAAATGGTTTTAAAAAACCAAAACTAGGAGTAGAATTAAGTCACACTAAATTAACAAACGAAAATGTTTTAGAAATTAAAAAATTATATAGAAATGGTATAAGAGCTATAGATATACATAGAAATTACGCTTTCAATTGCGGATATTCTACAATAACTCAAATAACATCTGGAAAGACATGGAAACACATTTAAATAATCATAAAATGACAAACAACCAACTACAATTAAAAGTCCTGGAATGGGCATCAGAAAAAATGCTATTAAGTAGAGACAATGTATTAAAACAGTTTGCTAAATTTATCAGTGAGGCAGGAGAAACTAGGAGATGCTATCATCAAAGATAACAGAGATGATATTATAGACGCTATAGGAGACGTACAAGTAACTTTAATTATCCTATGTGACCAATTAGATCTAAACTACGATGAGTGCCTTGAAAGCGCTTATAATGTTATTAAAAACAGAAAAGGAAAATCAGTTAATGGAACATTTATTAAAAACTAAATAAAAATGGAAGAACAATTAAAAGCAATGGAAAGTCCAGAGTGGACTCAATACAAAATACAAGAAGATCTGAGGTTACAAGAAGATCTGAGGTTACAAGCAGAAAACAAACTTAGACTTGAAGAAATGGATAAGCAAATAGCTTACTCTGAAAAATTAGCTTTAAGGGATTTAAAGAAAGAGGCTTTTAGAATGGCAATTCAAATTAAGCCGTCAAATCCATATAGTTATTCTGCTATTGGTTTACAGAAAGAAAATAATTTCTATACAGAAGATTTAATAAAATCAGCTAATAAAATATATGAAGAACTGATTAAATAACTAAATTTGAAACATAAACAAAAAGTAAAAAACAATGCAGAAATTCAAAACACTAGAAGTACAGAAAAAAGGTAAGAAACACCAAATCAAAGTAACATACAACAAAGATGAGGTAAGCAAAGAAGGAAACGTTTGGGGTACTGAGTACAGTAAAAAAACAAACCAGTTCTTATCACAGCAATTAAGCGACAACATTTTATCATTAGTGCCTCATTTACTTTGGTCTACAGAGCTTATTAGCGAAGATCTAAGCTTAGATGGAGATTTAGACTACCCAAAGTGGTTTAAAGAAAATAAATTCCTTGACGATACTAGATTTGAAAATGTTGAGTTGACTAAAATTCAGTTTATCGGTAAAGAGCAGTTAGATGCAGTTAAATTGTTTGGATACAAGAAAACTACTAAGGTCGGTAAAGGCTTTAAAGTTAAAATTGAGTCTCCGGTAATTAACCTGGACAGAACTAAGGAAGATGCTTATGCATTGGTATCTATTATTGAGGCACAATTAAGCGATTTAGAGTATTCTTTAGAGAAATACCTAGAAGATGGCCATACTTTAACAAAAGCTCAGCAGGCAAGCTTATTTGAGCAAATAGACGCAGAAGCTAAAAACCAAAAAGTAGAAGCATAGTAAATCACTTAACATAACATAATAATGACAGAACAAGAATTAAAAAGACTGGCAATAGAAATAGCTGTTAATACAATTGCAGAGTCAGGTAACAAATTAACAGCACCAGAATTGCTCGAAGCTGCAAAAGCTATTTATGATTTTTTAAAATAAATCAGTAGCTATATAACACTTTTAAAGCCTCATCATTAACTTGGTGAGGCTTTTCTATGTAAAAACCGTAAAAGTCTCTTAAATAGAATAAAAATAGCTTTAAATAAAAGATTAATTATTATATTTGAATACACATTTTATAAACACATACATATTATGTTCATTCTAAGACAAATTTCAGAACAAACTGAATCAAATTACCTACTTGGTAAATCCTACAACCTTATTGAAGCTGAGAGGCATCCAGAAGAATTTCAAAGAACTTTAAAAATTTGGGGAAACGGAGCTGTAATTCCAGAAGAGGCAGTTTATGCTTTTATTATTTACGATGATGGGGCAGAATTATTTGCATTACAAAAACCTCAGTGCAACTACATCATGACCTCAGATGGTAAAACATTCTCTAACATTACTTGGAGGTAAATAAAAACAAGCGATCGTAGCAGAGGGGCCTAACCCTCAAAGGCTGATGCATTAATCCTTAATCTTAATTGATTAGGGATTTTTTTATATCTTTGATTTGCCACTAGGAATACACTTAGATGAGCGTAAAATAAATATTATGAAAAGTACAATCAGAGTAAAACAAGACTGGGACAAGAATGAACCTTACATTCAGTTAAAGCTAGACACGGCCAACCCAAATGAAGAAGTAGATTTAGCAGATAGTACGCTAATACACTTCGTACAGCAAGCAAATATTAGAGGTATAGAGTTAAACTACACAAATGGTAATACTGAAAATAGTATGCCTCAAATTCGCTTAAAGAATCCAACCTCATTTGAAGAGGTAAAAGATTTTTACCTAAAACAGTTAGATATTTTTGCTAAGGCACATTTTAAGGCAAATGATTACAAAAATTGGGAGAACATATACAATTTGTTCTGTACTGATTGTGTTCGTTACGGACAATAAGCATTTTCAAAAAATTATAACCTAGTCCTTAGCATTAATTTGTTAAGGGCTTTTTTATTTAGTGGGTAGTCGGAAATACCGACACCCTTGCAGTAGTTCGGAAATACCGAATTACTTAAATGTTTGTTTTATAAAAAACTATTTATATATTTGTGGCATGAATAAACAACAATTACATCAGCAACCCATATTAATTGACACAAGTCAAGGTGGAACTGGTATGTAATTGATTTAACATAAATAGTATTAGCCCCTTGATTAAGTTCATGGGGCTTTTTTGTTTTCAGGATGTATATCAATTGGTAGATTACCTCATTTGGATTGAGGAGGTTCAAGGTTCGAGTCCTTGTATCCTGACTAAATATTTTCTCATGGTGTAGCGGTTAGCACGTGGAGTTTTGGGCTCTTAGGCGATAGTTCGAATCTATCTGGGAAATCTGTGTTGTTACGCTAATGGTTAAGCGGGCGAATTGTGACTTCGCTGATAGGGTTCGAATCCCTGCAACACCCTAAATATGCCTTTAGCTCAGTTGGTCAGAGTAGGATGCTCATAACATCTTGGTCACATGTTCGATCCCTGTAGGGCATACAAAAGTAGAGCCTTATATGTCAGAAGATGTATAAGGCTTTTTAATGTGTAATTTTTTTTTTAAAATATATTTGTCTAATATGAAATAATATTTACCTTTGTTCTATATAAACATAAATAATATGAACTTAGGTAAATCAATTAGAACATTTAGAAAGTCGTTAACGCCTAAAGTCGGGCAAAAAGAATATGCTGAAAGTATTGGCATATCACAAACTTACTTATCTCACATCGAGTCAGGTAAAAAAGAACCAAGTACAACTTTATTGAAACTGATTGCCGATAGGCATAATACTCCTATGCCGGTATTTCTATGGTTCAGTACAGAAGAGCAAGACATTCATCCAGAAAAATTAGAATTTTTTAGAATGATGAAACCATCTATTGATGCTTTATTAAAAGAATTTTTTATTGATAGAAAAGAGAAGATTTAGTGATGAAAGTATTAACATTATCTGATGGTTGTGGTTTAGAACTACAAGCATTTATTAATACAAATGGAGTACCAGTTATAAAAATACTAGAAGAAAGCAGTAATAGTGATTGGGAGTATCAATTATATCTTTTTGAAGATTTAGATGACTTGGACGAATTAATAAAAGAGTTACAGAAATTAAAAAGGTTATGTAAAAAAATAATATAATATGGTTGGATTTATTAAACTGCATAGAAAACTACAGGAGTGGGAGTGGTACAATAAATCTGAGATGGTTCATTTGTTTATTCACCTTTTAATAAATGCGAATAGCAAGGATAAAGGATGGCAAAATATAATTGTAAAAAGGGGTCAGTTAATAACAGGATTTAGCGCATTAAGTGAGAAAACTGGTATCTCGGTTAGGACTTTAAGAACGTGTTTTGACCGATTAAAATCGACAGGCGAGCTGTCAGTCAAAACGACAAACAAATATAGTATTGTAACTATCTGTAAATATGATGATTATAATGATATTAAAGAAAAGAACGACAAGCAAAACGACAAGCAAGCCGTCACTCAACCGACAACAACTAAGAAGTATAAGAATAAAGAAGGTATATATATAGATGATATTCTTTTGTCCGAAATTAAAATTTCAGACCTTACTATTGGATCTAATGAATTAGAGTGGTTTAAGATTGCAAAAGGATTTGTAGATGTTTTTAAAGAAAATAAAGTTTTGTTAGGTGATAACAATCTAAATCATCTTAACAATGCAAAATTTAAATCGTATATCGAACCTATAAGACTATGCCTTACTATTGACAACTATAAAATAGAGGATATGAGAGAAGTTCTTAAATATCTTAAAAGTCCAAGGTCTAGTTTTTGGAAGCCAAATATTTTATCTACATCTAAGTTAAGGGAGAAATTTAGCAAACTATTAATTGCATCAAAAAATGATAATCCAAGTAAAGTTGTAAAAGAAGAAGAATTTGAACCAATGAGTTACGATGATGTATCACCAACCATTTAAACCAATATGATAAAAAAATCAGCAGAAATAAAAAGAAAGCTCGATAGCCTACGAGCAAAAGGAAATGTTAAAGGCGAACCTACAGGATTTAAGAACTTAGATGATGTTTACTCGATTAAGTACGGAAGTTATACAAACATTCTTGCAGCACCACATACGGGTAAAACAGAGTTTGGATTAGAGTTAATAGTAAATCAAGTTGATAAGCTAGGTAAAAAGGCATTAATCTATTCACCGGAAACAGGAAGTGTAGAAGATATCTATGCAGAGTTAATCCATAAGCATTATGGTAAGTCGGCAATCAAATCAAACAAGTTCGCTTTAGAAGATGGCAAATTTGAAAATGCGCTCAACTATGTAGATCACCATTACTCGGTAATTGATAGTGATGAAAAATCTTATACGTATTACGATATTATGGGATTATGTACAGATGAAGATTTGATTTTTGTAGATCCAAATAACGAAGTTAAACACGAATTAAAGCCTGAGCATAACGGAAGGCAAGATATTTATATTGAGGACGTATCAGCTGACATTAGGCGCTTCTGCAAGAAAGGGAATAAGCACATGATTATAACAATGCACCCTATATCACAAAAGCCCCTATTTGATTATAAAGTTAAGAGAACTTATTATCCTATGCCAACGGCTAGGGAAGCTGCGGGTGGACAGGCATGGTATAGAAAGGCTATGGGATGGATTAATATGTGGAGACCACCAACATTCATTAAAGACCCATTTACAAAAGCTAATTATGAGGATAATATCGTTCTGATAAATATCCAGAAAGCAAGACCTAAAGGAATTGGGACATTAGGAACTAGACCGATGTATTGGGATTGGAAACGAAATAGGTACTATGAAAAGTTTTTGGATAGCAGACAGTATTATGCCTATGAGCATTTAGATGTAAACCCGTTATTATCAGTACTGGCAGAGGAAAGAACTATTGAAATTGACACTATACAAGACGAAACAGAAGATTTACCATTTTAACCATGAGTCAAGAACTACAACTGTATTATAAAAATTTAGCTGACAGTTATTCATTAGCTTTTGATGATTTACAACATTCCTCAATTGCTTTGAGCTTGTTGAAAGGAATTGCCATAGATTTTGAGTTTGATGTTTTAAAGTATTTAAACGATCAGATTTCAAAAGGTAAAACCGAAGAAGAGAAAGAACAAATTAAGCAATCAGCCAATGATAAGATTAAAGATAAGTTAGAGCGCATTGAGATAATGCGTAAGATCGTAATTGTGTTCGAGAGGGTAGTTGGTAGGGAGGAGACATTTAAGTCGCTTATATCGCTTAAAAATAAGCAGAATGGAATAATGTTAGACAGGATAAAAGAGTTGGAATTGAAAGTTGAAAACATGGAAATTTACATTGGTAAAGATGAAGCTGAAAGTATTGAATAGGGATTACAGTTTGGCTTATAATGAATTTATAGCAAACGGCATAAAATACAAGTTGGTAGGAACTAAGTGTGAGGAATTGGAGAAGATAAACCTATGTGAGGATTGTTGGAAAGATGAAAAAGGTAAATACCACACAATTGTAAGAGAAATTTTAATGGATAAGCAAAAGGCAAAGAAAATTCAACCTGTAGAAGCATCGTTAATTATGTTAAACACACAAACAGATAAAAAAGCCAAAAGGAGGGCAGTATAAAAATTATGGAAAGTAAAATAATATTTCCAGATACAAAGAAATTACATATTGATTTTTTAAAAACCTATCGTGATGAATTTTTAAAGCTTAATAATTTAAAAGTTGGAGATGAAATAGAATTAGAGTTTGATTATGATGTTTTGAGATCAGCTTACAAAAGTCGCGAAATGAATAAATACACTTTGAAAAAATTAGCAAAAGGAACTTTGAAACTTGATGATGATGGTTGTTTGTATGCTGAGAGTTTGGATGATTTTACTTTTTATTGGCATGCACCAATCAGACCGGGCTCAACCAAATATGCATGGAAAAGCGAAAATAGAAAGTCGATTAAGAAGTTTGGAACAGGATTTATTTACAAGTAGAAATGACACCTTCATACAAAGAAAACCCACATAACCGATCTATCCTAATAAGACTATTTGGAGAAGAATGGATAAAGAAGAGAGATAAAGATTTAGAGGCATTAAGACCAAAAACTAAACAACAACAATTAAAATTAGAATTATGAGAACAATAGATATTATAAAAATTTACAGATACGCAGTGGTAACAGAAGTGTATAGTATTTACGGAAAGTATAAAGTAACTCTTACAGAGGATGCTAAAGAACTTTTAAAAGTTGATGATATGGATGAAAATAGACCATATTTCTTTGATAACCTTATACAAGTTAAAAATTTCTATGATAACTTAATTAAATTATTTAAAATCTAATGAATTTAGTCATACCATTAAAGACAGGCACACAATCTAAAGAGGTTATTTACGCTATTAGAAGCTTTCAGAAACACATAATAGGTATAAGTGGACTCATTATATTAGGAGAAAAAGATAATCGATTAAAAGACGTTAAATACATTAAATGTAAAGAAGATAAATTAAGTCAGTTTAAAGAAAGAAACATATACCGTAAAATACTGTCAGCTTGTATTAGCGATGAGGTATCTGAAAATTTTGTATTCGCCAATGATGATCATTTCTTGTTGAAAGATTACGATGTAAATAAGCTGCCTTACTATTACAAAGGAGAACTTTATGAAAGCATGAAGATAACGAATCCAGGATATAGGAAATCTTTAAACCATACAAGGAGGCATTTAATGAACAACAACTATCCTACTAAGGACTTTGATGTTCACTTTCCTATAGTTTACAATAAAAATTCGTTTATTTGTACACAAAGGGGCATAGATTGGGATAAAGAGTATGGATATGTGATTAAAAGCCTTTATGCAAATACTTTAAATATTGAAGGCGAGCAAATGAATGACTGTAAGATAAAAGAAAAATTAACTTACAATCAAATAAAAGAACGCTTAAATAACAGAGATTGGTTCAGCACAGCAGACCATGCAATTAACGATGATATGATTAAATTTTTAGAAGAAACATATCCAAACAAATCAAAATATGAGAAATAAAGCATTATTGTATACACGCTCAGAAGGAGGCAGAGTTCAACCAATGGATTTCGATCTTTATGAAGACGAATTAGAAAATTATAAACACAAAGTTGAGAAAAAAGAAGTCTTCTGTGTAGCGTTAGGGTGTAAAATAAATAGTAGGGTAGTAAAGTTCGGTAAAAAATACATATATGCTTTCTTTTTTGAAGACGGCACTGTTAAGCATGCTGATATAGGTGGTTTTAAATCGCGTAAAGGCTATAATGAAAAAGAATGGATACACCAACAGTATAAGGAGAAAACAAATGCTTAAAACAAACGAAATACAGTTACTAGCCAATTACGTTTTAGTTAAGCCAGATGATCACTTAACAACTTTTCAGATGAATGGAAAGGAACTAGGATTATTTACTTCTGACATAAAATATGAGAATGGCAAAACAATAAACGTTAAAGAAAGAAACTTCTCTACAAATGGAACTGTGTATGCCGCTCCAACACAGTTAAATTTTTACTTGAAGAAAATAAAATATCTAAAGTCAAATTATGAAACACATAAGATAGTAAACGGTCAAATGAGACTTGTAAACTATTCTGTTCAAAAGGATATAGATGAATTAACACTTGCATCAGTAAACTTTGACACTGATATTGAGGTAAAAAAAGGAGATCGGGTTAACTTTAGCTACATGGCTCATGACAAAGCTGTAAAAGACAACCTGATAATGGAAACAGATTTTGGCATGATGTATTTGATAAAATACGATATGCTTTACATGACATTAGATGAGAATGACAAACCTGACAAAATGCTAAATGGATGGATATTAGTTGAACCGGAAGAAGTAGAAACGAAAATAGAAAATGGTTTAGAGTATATAGAAGGTAATGGCGGACTGATACTACCGACTTTAAAAGGTAAACAAAAGAAAAACCGTAAACAGCAATTAGGTAAAGTTCTAAAGTACGGCACACCAAACAGAGGCTACTTACAACAACCTGAGAAGGTAGATTTTGATTATCAATTTAAAGACAATGAAAAGCTACTATACGACCCAAGAGGATCACAGAAATTAGAATATGAAAGCCATCAGATTATGAGTGATAAAAAACTTGAATTGGTACAGAGAAAAGACTTTTGGTGCTTTGTGCCGTTAAACTTTGAATTAGATTCAAATAAAAAAGAGGAGGTTGGAGATGTACGATTTTTCTAAACTTTACATACCTATTCATGAATGTCCGAAAGGAACTAAGCTCGTTGATCACTTCAATGAGCTTTCTGCGTTTACAGAGTTCACATGTACTAAGAACGAGAATATCATTAAAACAGCTGTATTAACGGCAGACATGGAAAGCCCTTTCTTAAAAATAAAAGACAGGAAAACCATGATAAAATCAATATTTGAATATTTAGGATTAAGTTTAGAAGGAAAACCAACTAAAAAACTATACGATGACATTGTAGAATACAAAGACTCACATTACCTTGATTGTTTCGGACGTTATCTGATGATCTACCACGACATTGACTGGACAGAATATCAAAGTACCAAACAGACCCATGACGTGCTTACAATGGATAGTTTGCGGCCTAGAGAGGAAGGTGAAGATTTAGCTAAATTTGTAGACAGAAAAGATAAGGTGAGAAGGATGCTTAAAGCTACGGGAGAAGAGCTAAGAAGGCTAGAAGCCAAAATTTTCCCAGATAGTAAGGCGGCAAGAGAAATAGCATTGAATGAGGCGAAAAAAATCACTACCTATGCTGAGAAACACGCAGAAAGTAACAGCTACATATGATAGATTGGAAATCAAAAATATCTAAGGATGATAAGTATATTGACTTAGAAGAACTCCCTGATTATACGATTAGATGGGATGAGAAATCAAAAATAGAACACATTTACGAAAGAGATATAATTATTCCTAGCGCACCTCCTGATGAGGATTGTGCTAATTTTGGTTTAGACATACACGATCAAATATTTCGCAGAACACTAATACCAAAACAAGTTTTAACACCTAATAAAAACTTTGGAAAAGAGAATTGGAGTCAAAAAAGGCTAGAAGATTTCATTGCACGAGAATGGCATAGAAGGCGTAATGGATTATGGTTTTGGATAAAGGGTGTCAAAACATATATACCACCATTATTGAATTATAAAATGAATTATTGGAACTCCATAACAGGAGTCGAATTTATATACAAATCATCTGATAGAGATTTTTTTCTTTTTTGGCAAGCTGCGGTTTTAGACCCTAATTGCGATGGAGTAGCAGACTTTAAATGCAGACAGCTGGGAGATACCGAATCTGTAGTATGTATGATGCACGAGTACGGAGCAAGGGTTAGAGGAACAATAAATGCTATTCAATCTTGCATTAATGAGGGACACGCTAAGAAATCATATTATCGATTAGTACATGGTCATAAGAAAATGATTTACTATTTCCGTCCCTTAAATCAAGGTACAGAAGACCCAAAAAAAGGATTAAACTTAAGCTATCCGGCACAACATATAACATTTACTTCAATTAAGCAGAAAACAAAAGAAGGAGAGGTTGCTAATAAAAGTTCATCCGATGATTATGAATATCCAGAGATAAACTCACAATTCTATTTTGGGCCAAGTAATGCCACAGAGTTCGATGGTACAACATTAGGAAGAGCGTATTTAGATGAGTTTGGTAAATCAAATGGGAAATTAGATCCTACTGAATGGATAAAAGTAATTAAAGAAGCAACAGAGAGTCGTATCCTGAACCGTAAGATGGGAATGATAATAATGACATCTACTGTTGAGGATATAGGAGAAGCTAGTTTACAATGGGCTTTAACAATATGGAATCAATCAGACCCAACAAAAGTAACATCCGCTGGTAAAACTGCTAATGGTTTATGGAGATGCTTTAGGAATGCCGTTGATAGAGGAGAAGTAGATAGATGGGGCTTCCCATTAAAAGAAAAAATAATCGCTGAGATAAAGGAAAAAACAAAAATGTTTATCGACTCAGGCGATATTAAGGGTGCCATTTCATTTAAAAGAAAAAACTGCCTTACTATAGAAGATGTATTTGCAGGGGCAAATGATAACTCTCAATTTGATATTGAAAAGCTGCAAAAAAGACTTTTCTACATTCAAAATCAAGCTCCCAAAGGTCTATATGTTAGAGGCAATTTAAAGTGGAAGGATGGCATTCCTGATACAACAGTTATATGGGAGCCAAATGCTAAGGGAAGATGGGTGATATCTAAACATCCACATGATTACGGGTTACAAAGTAATGCAAAAGTAATTGGAGTAATGTCTCCAAAGCCAGCTAATATTAAGCATTTCTGTGCAGGTGTCGATCCAATCGATCAACAGACAACTTTAGAGGCAGAACCTTCAAAAGGAGCTATATGCGTTAAGGCCAGACTAAATGAGGCATTAGATGGAGGTACCGATAGGTATTACCAATTTACAGATGAATCTAGGGGAATATATAACGGGAATCCTGTAGATGATGGAGCAAATTTCATATCAAATAGGGTTGTATGTACATATTTAGAAAGACCAGCTGATCCAATAGATTTCTTTAATGATGTTGTTATGACTATGGTTTATTATGGAACTGATTTTCTTCCGGAAAAAGATAGATTTGGAGGGTTACACACCTATTTAAAAAACAAAGGTTATGAACTTTATTTAATGGATAAACCTACTAACTTCAAAAACTCAAAAGGACAAACAGAGGTTCACGGAGTAAGTGCAACAACAGGTAACATTAATACATACTTTGAGTTCTTAACAACACTATCTGCTAAGTGGGCTAATACAATAGATCACCCTGATTTATTAGAGCAATTGTTAAGCATGAATTGGGCTAATCGTGGTAAGAAAGATCTGGGAGTAAGTTGTGGCTGGTGTGAATATGCCTCAGCTCAACCCGTTTTCAAATTCACAAGACAAGAACAAAAGAAAATAATACACTTTCAAGAAAACTATGTTTAATAACTATTTTTATAGAAAAAAATATTATGGAAGAAATTTGGAAAGACGTAGTAGGTTATGAAGGATATTACAAAGTAAGTAATATGGGCAATGTAAAAAGCATTGATAGGTATGTTAAACACAGCATTACAGGATTGCCTACAAAAAGAAAAGGAAAAACGTTAAAAGCTAATATAAATCACGGTTATCAAGAAATTAACCTATCAAAGTTAGGTGTAATAAAGGATGCAAAAATAAGTAGATTGGTTGCTATAGCATTTATTCCAAATCCTGAAAATAAAGCTACAGTAAATCACAAAAATGGTATTAGAAATGACGACAGGGTTGAAAACCTTGAATGGAATACTCAACAGGAAAATAATATTCACGCGTATAAGGTTCTTAAAAGAAAAAGTGCTTTTCAAGGTAGGTTTGGAGAATTAAATTATAGCGCTAAAAAAATAAAATGCACTACTACTGATGAAGTTTTTACAACAATGAAAGAAGCTTGTGAAAAATATGAATTAGACATGTCAAGTGTAGTCAAAATCTGTAAAGGGAAAAGAAAAAGTACAAAAGGTTTAGTTTTTCAGTATGTCTAAAATAGGAATAGCAATAACCACAAGAAACAGATACGATGTATTTAAGAAGTCGTATGAAGAAATAAAAAGGTTAAGTCCAAATATTAAGTTGGTGGTGGTAGATGATGCCTCCACCATTCCTGTTTTAGAGGCTGACTATAGATTTGAAAAGCAAGCAGGTATAGCTAAAGCCAAAAACAAGTGTTTATCTTTATTAGAAGATTGTGAACATAAGTTCCTTTTTGATGATGATATATTTCCTATCAAAGAGAATTGGTGGCTTCCCTACATTAATTCCTGCATTAAACACTTAATGTTCACATTTCATACATATCAGAATGGGAAAACAAACAAACATAAAGTATTAAACACAGAAAATGGTATAACAGAATATTCAAGTCCATGCGGATGTATGTTATACATTCATAAAGACGTAACAGACGTTATAGGAGGCTTTGACGAGTCGTTTGGTGTATATGGACACGAGCATGTTAACTTCTCTGACAGAGTCTATAATGCTGGATTAACAGATAAAAGATACCAAGATGTAGAAAACAGTACTGAATTATTTTACAGTTTGGACTGGGCTTGCGAAACAGAAAGCTCTGTTAAAAATAAGAAAGCCTGGATACTACGTAACGACAAAATTCTTTTAGAGAACCGAAGAAGTAAAGCTTACATTCCTTATAAAACTGATAACGTACTTATCACCACATTTTTTACAAGTGTTTCAGACCCTCAGAGAAACAAACTTTGGAAACCAAACCATCTACTACTTGATAAGCTTATAAAGTCTTTAAAGAAAGAAAAACTAATAGTTTTACATGACTGCTTTGATTTACCAAACACAGATAACGTAGAGTATGTTAAAGTAGAAACAACTCATAATCCTTATTTCCAAAGATGGATTAGTATAGAGAAATTTTTAAATGAAATAAATTACGATCATGTATTTTGCATTGATGGAACAGATATAGAAATTATCAACAGTCCGTTTAAAAGTGATTTAAGAGGTAAGTTATTTGTAGGTGATGAAAGAATGAGTAAGGTAGATAATAAATGGTTTAGGGAAACACAAAATGAATTTATAATTATGGAAGGATATAAAGAGTTTTTAGAAAATTACGCTAATAGAACGCTCTTAAACGCAGGTATATTAGGTGGAGAGGTAGAAGCGGTAAAAGAATTTTTAAGTGCCTTAAACAAGCTATATTTTGATAATAAAGACAACATAAGCCCTACAGATATGCCATTCTTCAATTATACTGCATACACTTTATTTCAAGATAAAATAGTTCATGGCGCAAAGGTTAATACCGTATTTAAAGCTTATGATAATAAGTCCAAAAACTCATGGTTCCGGCACAAGTAACTATGTTATATTGAATTATATAAAAAATATTGGATATTTGACTAAAAATCACTCATATGCAGTCATATTTAAAACCCGCAGATTATAAAGGAACTCGATATAAAAATCCATATCCAAACGATATGATTGATCCTAAGCTTAAAGAAGATAAGTCATATTTTTTAGCGGTCAATAACGCAATGATGGCTGATTACACAAGCAACATGTGCACTGTTCCATTTGAGTTTGGGTCTAAAAGAACTTTTGCAGAGTTGAGGTCTTATGCTAAAGGGCAACAAAGCACCAATAAGGTAAAAGAAAGTGTAATTGGCAAGAAAAGAAAAACTAATGATGGTAAGTTTATTACTAAAATGAACGTTTCGTTCGATACCTACTATAAATTGCCTCAGATGTTCGACATAATGCGCGAGAAGAACATGAGCCAGGAATACGATGTTTCGGTTAATTGCATTGACGATGACAGCATGGCGGCAAAGGAAAGTGAAAGAGAGGCATTAAAATTTATCATTGACAAAAACACTAAAGATTTCTTAGACAGAAATAATCTAAAACCCAATTTTGAGCTTAATCCAGAAGATATGGGTATACAAACCGCCTCAGATGTAGACTTTTACTTTGAAACAGGCGGTTATACGATGCAACGTGAAATAGCATGTAAAGCTGCTTGTAGCAAGACTAAAATGATGAGTGATTACAAGGTACTTCAAGATGCTACATTTGATGACTTAATAACCAATACCGAAGGATTAACAGGTTGGAAAACATATATTGAGGAATCCACCAAAATCCCTAAGATCAGAAAAGTAAACGTTGAAAGATGTATCATACCTTATTCTGAAAGAAATGACTTTGCCGATATAACAAGAGCAGGGGAAATAAGGATAATGACTATTGCTGATATCAGAAAAGAAAACCCCGAACTTACAAGTGCAGAATTACTTTACCTAGCTAAATCATTTGCATGGATGAACCCTGACTATACTTCGTTAGTTGGAAGCGGAGGATGGTACAATAAAAGCTTTCAAACTGGATTTACAGGATATGATGTTGATCCAGTTTCAAGATGCAAAATATTAGTCTTAGATAGCCAATGGTTGAGTGTGGATATCGAAACAAATATCAAGAACATGACTAACTCTGGTCGAATGGTTTACAAAGAAGTGCCATTTGACTATGAGATTGATAAAAAAGCAAGAAAAGATGGTGTTCAAAAGGTTCAGAGGGAAGTAATAAAAAAATATTACTCTAAATGGATTATCGGAACAGATATGTTCTTGGATTACGGAGTATGCAAAGATGTAGTTTACTACGGCGAAGACGGCAACAAAACGCCTAGATTAGATTATTTCTTTGTTAAAACAGGTAATGCCTCTTTAGTAGAAAGATGTATAGCCATCATTGATGATATCGACATTACAATCATCAAACAGAGAAATACCCTAGCGACCTTACCTGCTTCTCCTGCAATGGCCATTCAAAAAGATTTGTTGGAAAATGTAATGTTAAACGGTATTCTTCAACAACCGGAAGATATCATACAGGGTTTAATAGAAAGAGGTATTTTATACTACAATGGCTTAGATGATCAAGGTAAGCCGCTTTATTTCGCAGGTGGAGCTAAACCAATAGATTATTTGGATTTGACCAAGATCATGGGAGCGCTTACCATATACAACCAACATATAGCAAGTAAAGTAAACGAATTAAGAGAGGTTTTAGGGCTTCAAAATGGTGCTGATGCAGGAGGAACTAGCGCATATCAAGGACTAGGACAAACAAAATTAGCTTTTCAAGCGGCAAATGCATCACTTACACCAACGTTTAACTCTTTCAATTACCTTTTTAAAGCAGCTTTTGAAGATATTATTAAGAAATGGCAGATAGTAGCTAAGGACAAGGATATAAAAGTTTCATACTCTGTTTTAGGTAACACAAACTTAAACATGCTTAGGTTAGGTAAAGACTTTACTAATGCAGAGTTTAATTTAGAAATCGATATTGCTCCGTCAGCACAAGAAAGAGCTGAACTACTTAATGATTTAAAAGAACAAAAAGCTTTAGGCGTTCAAAGCGGAGGAGAGCAAGGACTATCAGCATCAGAATATCTATATGTTTGGAAGAAAGTAATGGCAGGGAATATTGATGAAGCTATGTTTGTATTGGCCCAGATAGAACGTAAAAAGAAAATCGCTAAAGACGCTAAAGATGCAAAAGCCATTCAGGATAATGCTAATGTTCAACAGCAGTCAGCGGCAGCAGCAGCAGATATGGAAAGAGCTAATATAGAGGCTAAAGGACAAACACAAAATCAAAATACTTTGTTATCTGAATTGCTTAAACAGAATACCATGTTAATGCAACAAATACTTGCTCCAACAAAGGTTGGAGAGACTAAGACAGATACTCAAAGCGCAGAGGCGATTATACAAGCTAATAACGCTACTGTAGCGCAAACAATAAGTCCACCTGAACAACAACCTCAAATGCAAGATCAGTCGCTTATGCAGCCTGAAAATGAGCAATTAGAGCAACAACAAATGATGTAATTTGGAATTATAGAAAATAAACCTTTAAATTTGATAAAAAATATATGACTTTTGCAGAACAGATTACGGCTCACGCAGCCGAAGTGCATGGAGAAAAACCAGTAGACACACCTCAAACAACCGAAATGGTAACAGAGACACCATCTACTACATCAGAACCAGGCACACAAACTGATACTCCATCTGTAATAGAGGGAAATCAACCACAAGAGCAAGTTATAGATACTCCTACAACTAATGTAGAGACACCAACACAAGCTCCAATTGATTACAATTCAATCCTAGAAGAAATTTCGGGTGGTGAATTTAAAGACATTGACAGCTTCAAGGGTTCACTAAGTAAGTTTAAGGAATATGATGCCGTTCTAAAAGAGAAACAGGACTTAGAGGCTAAATTAAATGGGACTATTGTTCCTGCTAATGATTATCTAAAGAAACTGAATGAACTTCACATGAACGGTGCAACGGCAGATCAGATCAAAAGTTTTCAGCGATTAAATGACATTGGAGATTTAAGTAAAGTTTCACCTACTGATATTAAAGTACATAAAATGGTACAAGATGGATGGTCAGAAGAAATGGCACGTAAAGCAGTCGATCAAGAGTTTCCTTTATCAGATTATGATGAGGATTCAGATGAGTACAAAATCCTCAATGAAAAATTAAGGATCAGCTCAGAGAGGGACAAACTAGATCTTCAAAAACAGATGGTTGAATTATCAACTTTAGGTGAGGATAAGATTAAACAGGAAGAACAAGAAAAGCTTAACGCAATAGCTGCTGAAACGCAGTATAAAAACGAGGTTAAAGCTATTATACCAAAGATCACTGAAAACCTTAAAGGATTAGGTGAGATTAACTTAAACGGAGAGGAAGGCGATAAAGCCCTTAAATTAAACTTCAACTACAACGAAGAATTTAAGAAAGACATTCCTAAGCTCATAGAATTGTACTTTGATTCCAATAAATCACCAATTACAGAGGAAAGCCTTAAACAAGCTTCTCAATATGTAGAAAACGTTTATTGGGGTGTTAACAGACAACATATTCTTGAAACAGCAGTTAAACATGCTGTGTCTGCTACAACTGAACAAATACAAAAGAAATACGAGAACCGTTCAGGACTTCCAAGCGAAACACCGAGAACTCTAACTACAGGAGATATTCAATCAGAAAAAGCTGCATTTTTAGAAAGGATTGCCAACAGAGGTAATTAAAAACAAAAACTTAAATAAAAAATAAAAATTATGGCAGCTTACGACAATCCAGGCTTACAGCAAGGAAATGAGCCATCACATATTGAGTCTGCTCAAGGTGATGTGTTTGTATTGGGTTCTACTCTATTAGCAGATAACCCACAATTATTATCTACCTACTTCAAACAGGCAGGTTATCCAATGACTACTTTGGCTAAGTTGTCTTCATTTGGGTTCGGTAGATTGAACAAAAGAGGTGTAGAAGGCCCTGTTACAGGCCACTATGAAAAACCACGTCCTAACGAGTTATTTACTGTAGGATCAATCATATCTTCAACAGGTAATGAAATCGTTATTGAATTATCAGAAGATGACATGGTAACTGAAACCACTCCATTCCAAACCACTGTATTCTCTCGTCCACGTGTGACTGAGGTATGGCAGTTTGTAGCAGGCGGTAATCAATATCGTATTACTGCTAAAGATCATACTGTAAATCCACATCAAATCACTTTATTGGCTGACAATACTAGTGTTGATCCAGAAGATGAGATTGTAGAAGGTTCTAAAGCATTCTTTATCGCTCCTGTAAAAGGTGAAGGTACAGATCAGGTTGAACCTTTAAGAGTTCGTCAATACAAATACCAAAATACGTTTGCTATCTTGGATGAGACTGATATTACCTCAGGTTCACACATGACTACAGCGGTTAGGTTCAATCCAGTACCAGGATCAAACCTTTTATGGTTAGAGGGTATTGAGGATATGGAGATGCGCCATGAAGAAGCAAAAGGTAAACTATGGATGTTTGGTAAACAAGCTACTGCTTGGACTGACTATTCAAGTTCACTTAAATCAAATGTTCCAGTAACAAGTACTCAAGGTTTATTGCCTTATGCACAAGAAAACGGGTTTGACTTCCAATATGATCCAGATGACTTTACTGAGGCAGATATCAGGGCTTTATCGGCTTACTACCATGATATCCGTGTAGGAGCTTCTGAAATCTTGTTAATGCAAGGTTACGGCATCAATCAAAAAATTGAAGAGTTCTATGCCGGTAAATACAATTACAATTGGGTAGTTGGCGTGTCTGACCGTTACATGGGAGAGAAAGTACGTAACATGCGTAACTCAAACAAAGATGGTTTATTTGATCCTCAAGGATTGATGATCAACTTAGGTGTTCAAGGTTTCACTATTGGTAATTATACCTTCATGCAAACAGCGGCACCAGAGTTTAACTACGCACAAGGTGCAGGCGCAGTAGGCTATACTGACTGGATGATCGCAGCACCATTTGGACGTACTAATGAGGATAATGATAAAGTTCCTTATTTAGGTTACGAATATCGCGGTACTGATGGTTACTCACGTGAGAATGAGGTTTGGTGTGAAACAGGAGCTGGTTCAAGAGCAATCGTTAAGAAAGGTGATTTCTACAAAACATCTGAGAATGACTCTCACAGAACTTACTTGCGTTCAGAGATTGCACCTCACTTTGCATTGGGAGAGCAATTTGCTGTATTCCACCCACAAAGCGTTTCAAGTTCATAGTAACTTTAAGCAGTTAAAATTAGCCCTTGTATTAAGTTATAGGGGCTTTTTTGTTTATATCAATTATTATTATTTACATTTGTGTACATAACAGGGCATAATGGAGGAAAAACAATCACTAAGAATAAAATTTAGCAAGGAAGTTTGGGCTTTCATGCAAGACTATAAAGAAGAATACAGGGTGTCTATGCAAGACTTTGTGGAGATGGCTGTAGAAAAGTCTATTTCAGAAAAAATAATTGAACAAAATTTAAACAATAAATAATATGCTATTTGAAAACAAGAAACAGGTAACAGGAGAATACCTTATTAAGAAATACGGGAAGGGTATAGACTTTAAGGACATTAAAAAGAAACCTTCATTTGAAGTATCTACAAACAAAAGAAAAATTGATAAAGTTAATGGAGGAGTGACTAAAGTTCCTGCGGGAAACAGTATTAGAACACACTTCTTTGTTGAAGATCCTGATAGCGGTTTAAAGTCTGAAATCAGATATGCCAAATCACATAGGACAAACCCTGTAGGTAACGCTTTGTTAGATGTATTCGAACCTAGATATATACAGTTTAAAGGAAACAAGAATGAATTTAAGGGTGATCTTGATTTGGCTGTATATAGATATCTACATCCATCAACATCTACCTCACCATACAAATCAGGTCAGCCTGTAGTTGAATACATTGATACTAAAGCTAGGGCAAAATCTAAAAGCGACTCTATTGATGCGGTTACGACTGCTCTAAAACATGCAGATGTTATTGCTGATGATAAAATGGTAATATTAGCTAAGGGTCTAGGTATTAAAGGCGTTGATAAAATGGAATTAGATGAGGTAAGGTCAGAATTAAAACAATATGCTTATCAGTTTCCTAAGATTTATAATGAAAAAGCAAGTTTACAATTAACACAGATTGAGGGTAAGATTATCCACCTTATTGACAAAGGAGTATTTAAACTTGTTAATATTGCTGGAATAAGGCGTTGGGAATGGGCTAAAGGAGAAAGAGAGGGTGAACGTATCGTTGATATTATGAACTCAGCACAAGACGCTAAACAAGCGTTAAAAAACCACATTTTTTCTAATATGCAAGTTGGAGATTGGATGAACCAGTTGGAAAGTGTTAATTCTGAAATGAGTGCAAAAGAGGCAGCTGCTAAATATTTATCAAGCATTGAAGTTGTAGATGTTGACAAGAGCGGACACCAAGTTGTAGGGGATAATCTTCCAGATCATTTAAAGACTGTTGAAGAAGATGTGGTATTCCCGACTGATAATGCAGAAGCTATGAGTTTTTTAAGTGATCTTAGGACAGATGGTAAAAATGCAAGTTGGGGACATGTTGCTCAGTTTTTAGAGGGTGTTTCTAAGGGAGAAGTGACTAAGGATAATTATAAGAATTGGGTAAAGAGAGAGTTTAAATATTAGGTTTCATAGTTTAGGTTTTATCGTAAAGGGTTGCTATTAAGTTAGTAGCCCTTTTTTTGTTTGTATTAATACCTATATTTGATTTAATTTTAACAAATCAATATGATATCAGTAGAACGTTTATGGAACAGAATTGGTGTTCTAACTAAAGATGGAACAAGCGGTTACACGACTGAGGATGAATTTAACAGCGACTTGTATGCGGTTAGATATCAGATTTTATCTACGTTATGTGATAATTATCAAAACAACAACAAGACTTCAAACTGGTTAATCAATCATATTAAAACGGCAAGCATAACTACATTAGCAAACGGAGTATTATACCTTCCTAATAATTACTATAGGGATTTGGCTATTCTTTATCCGCAAGGAGGTGTTGATCATGAAACTTATGACCTAAATACCAACAGCATTGGTCTTACGATGAGTAGCCCTATACGTAAGATGGATGTAGCTAAAAACAGGATAGGATATGCTTATAATGATGGTGGATTAGTTATTTATCCTAATCAAATAGGCATAACAGTTAAACTTATTTATTGTAAGCAACCTGATGAGGCTAAAATAGCCTTTAATACAGCCTCTACAGGAGAAGATGACTACATTACGATAGATAATACCAATACAGATGATTTAGACTTTCCAGAGGGCTTATTCAACCTTTTTGTGTATAGTATGTTAGAATACAGAGGCATACAATTAAAAGATGAGTTGACCCAAGAGTATAGTCAATTAGGATTAAACAGAGAAATTGTAAACGAAATAAAATAAAATATCATGGCTAAGAAAAATGTAAAAGAAACAAACGGCAATAAGGAGATTATTGTAAGTGTAAACACTGACCCTACACAACCACAGAATGACTTTGTAGTTCCTGTTCAGGATTCGCCGTCAACATCTGAGGAAGATAAGGCTAGGGATATGGAAGATTCATTGGATTACAATGAGGAGACATTATCTCAAGGAGATGTAAATGCTTATCAGACTGTAAACCCCAAAGAATTAAAAACAGTAACAGGGCGTATCGAAACTAACAACGGTACTATTTATGTAGGTGTAAAAAGAGACTAAATGACAAAAGAGGTATTTGTGGAGACAGTAATTCTCCGCGTAAACGGTGGTAACTTATCTGACGAAAGTTCAACTCAAAGGGTTGATGTAGAAGCTTATTTACCCGCTGCGGTTAATTACGCTGTTACAGCAGGAAGAAATACCAATTTGCAGATAGAGGGGAACAGAGATTACCCCTCTCTTTTTTACGGTAGCTTTTCAAACTTGTCCATAGATAGGAGTCAAACTCCACCGACAGTTACTTTACCTAAAGGATATATGCCGTTAGCAGGTAACGAAGGAATTAGATTTGTACACGATAACTGTGGTAACTACTACGCACCGCTAATGGATGCCGATAGACGTACAATAAAGAGCTACAGCAAACAATTAACTGATCAGCTATACTTTTACCCATTAGGTAAGAAATTAGAGCTATGGGGTTTAAATCCATTAGCAGAGGATTTAAGTGGAGAAATTATAATTGATGTTGAAGAATTAGCGCCAACAGATGAACTTCCGATACAAGCAGGATTTGAGACGATGGCATTAGATATCTGTTATCAATGGATTACAGGTCAAAGGCAATATCCGGCAGACAAAAAGAACAATAACGCAGACATAAACGTACAACCATGAGTTTAATACCAATAGATAGAATTGCTGAAAACATATGTGCAGGTATGGGTGATAGTACAGGCAAGTACAAGTTTACCGTTTCTAGGCATTTGTTAAGCGGTTACAGACAATTAAACCTATTTGTAGGACAAGACTTCAACGTAAAGACAGAAGTTCTTGAATATGACAACGCCATAAGTCTTCCTTGTGATTTCATCTACGAGACAAAGGTTGGTATTCGCTACAAGGGAAATATTGCTATTCTATCACTAGATAAGAATGTTGGATCACAAAAGCTCAATGATAGCAAAACTGAACAATACTTAAACAGCATTTGGGACGGAGGTTTTATAGGCGATGCTTATACTTTCTATAATTATAACTACAGATCACAGAATTTAGGTGAACTATATGGTTATGGACGAGGTGTGATAAACAGCGGATGTTATAATATTAATAAAAAAGATGGTTGCATTTACATCGGTAGCTTAATTCCAGAAGGAGCCGAGGTTGTGTTAGAGTACAAATCAGATGGCATATCGGACGGTTTAAAGCTTGTTCCTAGCGAAATGGAGATGTGTTTAAGTTATTGGGCTAAAGCGAGGTTCTACGAAGAAAGAAAAGATTATACGTCAGCTAGGTGGAATGAAGAGAAGTACCTAGAGCATTATTACCAGGTTAAACGCCTTTATAACTTTAAGAATGCGCTGTACATGGCAGCAGAAATAAACACTAGCTTTTCACCTACCAATTTTTAACGTAAGATGCCATCTAATCAAAAGCAGATATATAACCAAACCTTCGATGGAGGAATTGTAACCTCTATAGCACCAGAATTGAGGCCAAGCAATACTTATGAGTATATGCTAAACTGTAGCGTTATGGCATCAGGTGTAGGTAACGTAGGCATTGTTACCAATATAAAAGGAAATACGCTTATAGAAACCCCATTGCCAACCGGAGAAAACAAGTGTATTGGTACAGCAAAAGACCAGGAGAAAAACTTGTTTTATTTCTTTGTATGGAACAGTAACGGTTACCACACCATATTTGAGTATAACGGGTTATCAAAAAATATCCTAGTAGTTTTACAATCCATCACTGATACTGGTGGATTTGACGTTTTAAACTTCTCTAAGGACTATCTGATCTTAATGACCGATATTGTTAGAAATAAGTTATTGTATTGGGTAGACGGCTTAAATGATGCTAGAAAAATAAACATTCAAAAAGCATTAGATAAAAGCGATAAGGGTTATGGATTAACAATTTTAGAAGAATATATCAACGCTTACAAATTAGCCCCTTCATCAGCTCCTATCGCATCTTATTTTTCAGATACATCTAAACTAATAAATACACTTTATGGAACTCTAAGAAAGTTTGCAGTAAGATTTATATATGATGATGGTGAAAGAAGCAATTGGAGTGACTTTAGTAGTGTGGCTTTACCGCCAAAAGAAGCTTTTACAGGAGTTAACTCAATTCCTACAGATAACAATGGTATTTCCTTAATTGTCCCTACTGGTAGCTTAATAGTTGATTACATTGAAATTGCCATGTGGTCACCAACATTAGATGTACCAGACCCTGAATGGAGAACAATCGCTACGTTGGATAAGAAAAAACAAAGTATAACAAGCAACTCAACATATACTTATAAATTTTATAATGACAGCAAGTATCCAGTAACAGATAGAGAAAAAATAATCAGGCCATATTCCTTTCTTCCTAAACGTCCGTTGTGTCAAGCTATGACAGAAAAAGCCATGACTTATTGGAATTTTCCAGAAGGTTTCCCTGATGTGGCTATCAACACTACTTTAACTGTATCTTATGAGGACTTGTTCATAGATCAAGGACTAGAAAACAAATTTAACAGTCCTCAGATTATTGCTAATGATATACCTGATAGTGGCGACTATATCAATAAATACACGAGAGATCCTGACCAGGGAAGATATATAGAGTTAAATGGTACTATTACAAATTCAACATCTAAAAAATCTTCAAATGCGCATACTGTAACTATAGGGAACGATGTAAAAAAAGGTAATATATTTAATTATAACCTTAGAAATGGCAATAACAACTATAATTTTTCTGTAACCGCTACAGTAACAGATACTGCTACTACAATAGCCAATAAGTTAAAAGCTCAAATATTAAGTACCGGACTAATTATATTAAGGTCGCTAGGAAACGTAGCCCCACCTGAACACAATATATATACGAACGAAACAGATGGATTTGGCAACGTTACGTTTAAGTTTGTAATTATAGATTATTATGATAACGGTTATTTTGATAGCAGCGGTACGGTTAACCCTGTTCAATTTGACACATTGAAAGATACAGGCCAATCTGTTAGTAATGTTAAGCTTGGAGCAGGTATTAAGTTTGGAATAATGTATGAAGATTTTCAAGGTCGTAGAAGTTTGGTTTATACTGATGATAATCTTATAGTAACCACAGCAACGCAAAATGCTTTAGGAGGCATTAAAGCGCCTGTATTTACCCTTACTATTAAACATACTCCTCCTATATGGGCTAAATACTATCAAATAGTAAGAACAGTTGATCTTACATATCAAAACTTCGTACAGATGCTTATACAGAAAAAAATAGATGTACAAGCTACAAATAGCGGAGGAGATTATGTTGATCTGGTTGTTGGTAGCCTTTATACTTATCAAAAAATACACCCAAATACAACACTTAAATATGAGTTTAAAAAAGGAGATAGAATAAGATTTATTTCTAAACCTGACGGCACTTATTATCCTTTTTATGAGTCTGAAATATTATCTTATAAAGATACTACTACCGAGTTAATGAACTCTAATCTAACTGTAGATGGAAGTAATAATGTAACGGTAGCCTCTGCAAGCACAGACAATATAGGTAGATTTATATTGGTTGATGGAAATGAAAGAGAGATTATAGATGCGCCTACAAGCACAACATACACAGTAAATGCCCCTATTGGTAAAAGCGGACAAGACCCATATTTATCATATGAATTACAAGACAGACGTGGATTATTGAGGATAAGAAAGCCAAATGCGTCAAGTGGTGTTGATATTCAAGATTTGTCGTTAGTTGAGATTTTTACTCCTAGTTTGAGTGGAGATTTGACAGGGGCAAAACAATTTTATCATTTTAATAAAAAGTTTTCTATTATAAATGCAGGTAAAGAAAATAGATATCATGCAGGCAATCCAACAGATCAAAGCGCTACCTCTGATGCGGTAATAAGAATTACAGAAGGAACGGTATATGTAAGAAATAGAGAAATGCCAACTACCAATACCATTCCTAATGCTCAGGTAGTTATTAAGGTAGTAGAAGATCCAAGTTATTCAGATTTCTATTATAGCTTGATTAATGACAATGGCAGAGAAAATGTAGAAGATAATAAACAAGGTAAATTTCAATTTATAGATAGGGCAAGATGGAGTAATATCGAAATAGAGAATACTGCTATTAACGGCTTGAATGATTTTGATAACTTAGACAGAAATGATTACAATGATGCATTTGGGGCGTTTAAACTGGTCGTTTATACCGAAAATAAGGTTTTAGCTTTTAAAGAGCAGAAAGATTTAAACATCCCTGTGTTTGCCACCGTAATACAGGATAAATCAGGGCAAGAGCTTTTGGGAGCCAGCACTAGACTATTAAATGATGCTATTTACTATTCTCATGATGGTGGCATTGGTAATAATCCAGAAAGTTATGCCAGAAATGAAAATCAACATTATCATGCTTCTGCTAATTCAGGCTGTTGGGTGAGATTAAGTGCAGACGGCATTACACCTATTAGTGAGATATATTATTTTGATAATGAAGCTAGGCGGCTGTTATCAGAGGCAGATAAAAATAAAACAAAAATATTTGGAGAATTTGATAGGCTTACAAGGGGTGTTATATGGCATATAGAGGGTTACGACAAAAAAACATATTCTCAAGGTTTTAGTGATGCAGGTTGGCAAGTTTTATCTGATCCATTGCCCGAAGGTCAAGTTTATACAATTGTTACATCTCCTTTACATGGCACAATAAGTTATTCTAATGGTAATCCAGTTTATCAAGCAAATGCCGGATACGTAGGATCAGATAGTTTTACGTACTCTACTGTGGTAAATGGAAATACGGTAATTAAGAAGGTCTGTTTAAACATTGTCGCTCCTCCTAACAGACAAACATCTTGGAGGCAGACTAGCGCTTACACATGTGTTTTAGATGAGTATGGACTGAGGACGGGAATGAAAGCTTTTCCTACGTTAGAAGAATATTATACAGATAATGGTCAAAATACTGGAAATACTAAGCCTAATGATGCGATTGATCCAGATTACGTTCCACCTGTTAGTGATGAAGTAACTTGTGTTCCTCAACCTGTAGACCCAACTCCAAATCCTTTTAGTTTTGCAGCTATCACCGGAGCAGAGTTGAGTACAATGTATGTTTCAGAGCCTGTAACCATAAGTGGAATAAATATACCTGTACCTATTGCCATAGATAACTACGAATACAGGATAAACGGTGGTGCTTGGACAAGTGAAGATGGATCGTTAATAAACGGCAGTATTGTTGAGGTTAGAAGATTGTCATCATCTTCTTATGAAACAACTCTATCTACTACTTTAACGGTTGGTGGTATATCAGCTACGTTTAATGTAACTACTAGAGAAGAATCAATAATACCTATTGATCCGTTTGACTTCATGGTTTTAAGATATAGTTGGGATTCTGGCGCAGGCACAGATTTAGATACGTTTACTGGACTTATCAATACCGGAACTATATACGATAATGATTACGTTGGATTTTCTCAAGGAGATACTAAAGTCCCTGCTGGTTCGGCAACCCCTTATATTTGGTGGGGTTCTGATAATACAGGAGCCGGAGTAGAGGCTATTTTGATTGATATAAAAAAATTCATAACTGATTTTCCTTCAACACCAAATCCAATACAGGTTATTATGAATGCAGTTTGGTATGGTACTAGACTTACAGGGGATATAACTGTGGGAGTTACCACATATGTTGGAGGAACAATGAGTTATGACGCACCTACATTCAATTTTGTAAATACGGGGGGAACAGTTGGGCAAGATATAACCTTACCATTTAATGTATTGGCTAACAATAAACTACATGATATAGCTAATTCATCTCCTGTGGCTATATTGGATTACGACAAGGTAACAGAAACAGCAACATTAACACTTCAATAAATGGGATCATATACGTTAACAGTAGGTGGGAGCATCGAAATAGATTTAAGAGAAGATTACACAGATAATGGGTGGAGTATATCAGGTGGTGTTGCTACTCATAGCGCCTGTAATTCAGGTTTAATAAAGCTAAACGCTATACCATATGTTGTTGGGGTGCCTAATACATTTAAATACGTTGTAAGCAATTATTCAAGCGGAACAATACAATTAATGGTCGGTAATACGTTAGGTTCTGTAAACAGTTCTAATGGGGTTAAAACAGATGTTATTACACCACAAGAAGGAGATGTAATATATCTTTATTCTGATGGTAATTTATCAGCACAGATATTTGAGATTTATACTGAAACGGCAGAAGAAACAGGGGTAACATTACAGTTTGATGAAAAGTCAAATAGATGGATAACATATTATTCTTTTAATCCTGATTTTATGTTGAAATTTATCAACGACTTCTTTACTTTTAAGAATGGAAGATTGTGGTTACATCATTCAAATGAGTTAAGAAATAACTTCTATGGAGTACAGTATACAAGTAAGATTATTTTTTATGTAAATTTGAATCCAACAACTATAAAGCAGTTCTTTAGTATACGGGAGAAGTCAAATAAAATATGGTCTATTATAGAAGCTTATATCATGCCTACAGATGGAAAGATTAATGGACAGAGAAGTAGATTGAAGAAAGGCAGATTTAAAGACTTACAAGGTGACAAGTTTGCTGATTTTTTAAGAGATATGGAAGATCCTAGATTTAATAGTGAACTAGACGCTTTATTGAAAGGAGCAGTTTTACAAGGTAATGTAATGAGAATTGAGATTGAATGTGATGAGACGTCAGAGGTAAGGTTACAGTCAATAGATATAACAACAGCTATTAAAAATTACACATATTAATATGGCAGAAGAAACATTTTTAGGTAAATATGGCGGTCTTCTTGGAACAGGCGCAGGATTATTATCTACTGCATTCAAGTTTGCACAGGGAATTGGTCAAAAAAACAAAGCAAACAAAATAAATCCTGTTAATCCAGGCTATGCTGTTAATTCGGGGGTAATCAATAATGCAAGAACTCTGTCTGATAGATATGGTAATTATGTTATGCCAGAGTATAATGCTGCACTTAATAATATTCAACAGAATCAATCCACGGCATTTAATAACGGTATTCAAGGAGCAACTACAGGAGGAGATGTATTAGATTTGGCTACCAAATTAGCTTATGGAGGAGGGCAACAGTTAAATAACTTAGCAGTTCAACAAGCTCAAGGAAAAGATCAGGCTTTATTACAATCTCTAAATGCCAATGCTCAAGCAGGTCAAGAGTATCAGAATAAAAATGCTTATGATAGATCACAATACGATGCGCAATTAAGAGAAAAAGCGGCTTTAAATCAAGGTTCTGCTGAAAACTTATATGGTGCTATTGATACCGCTGGTTCTGTATTAGGTTCGTATTTAAATCCAAAAAAATCTCTTATTGATCCTAGTCAAGCAACTCCACAACAAATAAAACAATGGCAAGAATACTTAAATATTATGGGGCGTAATAACGGAGGTGCATAATGGCAGATTATAATAGTGTGCCTCTTGGACAGGCAGGGACAGGAGAAGCCTTCGTATTAGGCAATAGTCAATCTGCTAACAGGTTGTTAAATACAATTGATTACAATCAACAAATCGATAAGCAGAATCAAGCATTACAACTTCAACAAGCACAACGTTTAGCTCAAGATTGGCAAAAGAACGCACTAAAAGTTGATGGAGGATTGTATTGGCAACCAGAGTTTGACCAAAGGGTTCAAGAGCATTTAAAAAAAGGAATGCAACTTAAATCTATGGGTATTGACCCTTACTCGTATAATCCTAATCCACAAGCAAATCAGATTTCACAAGAATACAACTTAGAAAGGGCTGCATTGGAACAAGATTTAGCTAATAGGAAACTTGCAGAATCAGAAATTAAGAAAAGGTTTGACCTTTTAAAAGGAAGCGAAGGGAAATACTATACTAAAGAAATAGAGGACTTAAACAAACTTATCAATACACCTTATTCACAAGCAAAAAATCAAAGCATTCCTAATTTAGTTGAGAGGTTTAATCCTAATACTGTACTTAGTAAGATTACTCCTGCTCAAATTGGTAACGAGATGGTTGTTGGTAATAGAAAAATAAAAAGTGTTAAAGCATTACCGCAAGAAACAAGACAAGCTATAGTTTCGGGGTATGGTAATGACCCGAATACAGCAAGATGGGTTAATGAACTTACAGGTAATCAAGGATTAACTATTCAAGACTTAGAAAGTTTGCCTAATACGAAAGAAAGCATTAAAAAAGATTTATCTAAGAATTATAAGGGGAATCCTGTGTTGAGGCAGCAACTAGCTTCACAAGGAATTACTGATGAGGATCAATATATAAATTCACAGGCTGATAACTTATACGAGGCAAAAAGAAAGTGGAATAATCAAATAGACTCAGACCTCAACCAAGTATTACCAAAGGTTAAACAAATGAGTTCTATATTACCTGACTATAGAGCAGAAGATCAAGCAATGAAAAGAGAACGACTAGAATTAACTAGGAGAAGAGAAAATAGATTATCAAACGCTATGTCGGGAAACCAAGAGGATGACGATATCTATTATACAAATCGATTCATGGATAAGCTTTTTGCTGGTGCTAGAGGAGAAAAAGAAGGCGTAGGTACAGGAGAACAATTAGGAGGTATCCTAGATGGCAAAGGTTATTCTAAAGATTGGAGCTTGCCTGGTAGTGATGCTAAACAAACTAAGCCATACCATGTGGAGAAATTTACAGTAGATGGTAAACCAAGTGGTAAAATAAAAATTACTGTAGCGCCTAAAATAGATGCGGAGGGTAACGAAATTTCTCCATCAAGGAGTATTACTATTAATGCCAATAACGAGGATACAGAAAGAAGTAAATTAAATTCTTTCTTAAAAGATGTAACAGGAGGTTCATTAGGGCTGAAAGAAAGCCAGATTAGAACGAATCAGGCAAGCGGTAAGGTTAAAGAATTACCAAAATCAACAAATAAATTTAAAAACGTTCCTAAAGGAGGATTTTAATAATGGCAGAAGAAATTATAGATGAAACAGTAGTTCAAGATGACCCACAACCAAAACCATCTATCTACAAATTCTTAAAAGACAATAACCTTACTACTAAAGATGAGGCTACTTTCAATAAGGACTACTCTAGTGCTGAAAAGCAAAAGGAGCTGTATAACTTTATGAAGGAAAATCAGCTTACTACTAAAGATTTTAATACGTTCAGCTCCGACAACTTCGGGGCTTTTAAAAAATACGGGGGTGCCAAACGCTCCTTCTTCACAAGGTTTAGAGAGTGGATCAACAATATCTACACCGCAATCACAACCTTTCCAAGATAACATAATCCCACAATTTGCAGGAGCAGATCCTACTATTGGGGCTACTCAATTAGAAGACGTAAATATTACTGCTCCTGCTTTAAATAAAACATATCCGTTACTTAATCCTAATGCGGGATATGACGCTGTTTTAACGAAAGAACAGCAAGCAGAAGCTTTACAGCCTAAACAACCTACAGAAGCAGAAATAGCGTTCTCAAATCGCTTAAAACAGATTAAAAACGTATATGATACAGCTAACCCGAATGTAAGGAAAAGCACTAAAGCAGAAGAAACAATTTCTAAGGCTGTTCCTGATTCAGAAAGGGCGGGTAACAGAGCTACGTATCTCTATAATAAAATCTTAGATGGAGTTGGCAGTGTGGCTAGCGGTATAGGAGATATGGCAGTTCAAGGAGCATCTATAATGAATACAGGTGTTTTAGATGCTTCTCCTGTTAATACAAAGCTTTATAGGGAGCAAATAGCGCCTGATATAAGAACTTATTTAAAAGATACTATAGGCGCTAAAACAGATAAAGGGCTAGAAGCTCGATATAATAATGAAACTGTAACTTCTGCAATAGGAGGTGTGTTTAATTCTGCACCAGCAATGTTGATGACTGCTGCTAGTGGTGGGCTAGGAACAGGTGCTATGTTTGCTCAAAGCTTTGATAATGCAATAGAGTCAATTAACCAAAGTGAAGAAGGAAGAAATTTAGATGAAGCTACAAAAAGCTTTTTTGCCGGAGGTGTTGGCATTGCAACGGCATTATTAGAGAAATATAGTTTTGATAAGATATTTAAAGGCGAAACGGGTATAATTGGAAATGCTATTGCAAAAAGAGCTTTAAGAAACGCTAGTGAAGAAACAGGTGGTAAAGTTACAGGTGATGTATTTAGTAAATTTTTGGACAAGGAAATAGTTAATTTAACCAATAAGTACGTTAAAGGAGGTGCCAGGCTATTAGATGCCTCATTAGTTGAATATGCTACAGAAGCTTCACAAGAGGCTGCACAAGCAGGAGCAGAGCTTTTAGTTAATAAACAAACCGGAAAGCCTGTTTTTGATACGAGTGAAACCTCTAAATGGGATGGTTTTCTGAACAGAATAAACAAAGCAGGAGTTGTAGGAGCTATTGGCGGTGTATTTATGGGTGGACTATCAATGGGTATATCAAACTTAGCAGGCATTAAACCATCAGTTGTTGAAGAAAGCCAAAGTAAATTGGATGATATTAATACCGCTTTAAATAACGAAAACATATCTGAGGCAGCTAAAGAAGTGTTGGTTCAGGAAAAAATAAAGATTCAAGATGAGGCACAAAAGATAGCTGATAAAGTAGATGAAGCTTATGACAAGTTAGATGATAAGCAAAAAGAGCGGGTGGTAGAGATCATAGATGAGAAAGCAAAACTGCAAGAAGCATTGGCTGATGAAAATGTTCCTGAAAGTGTTAAAAAAACATTAACCAAGCAATCGGAAGAACTAGATAATGAATTAAGCCAAATTAAGCCTGTAGAAGAAGCCAAAGGCAATAACACAAATGAAACTACAAATACACAAAATGAAGCTGTTACAGAGCCTAAAATAGAGTCAAATGAAGAAACAAATCAAGTTACAGAACAACAAGTACCTAAGACAGAAGAAACAGTTGCAAAGACAGGAGAAGAAGTCTTAAACAAAAGATTTACGTTAAAAGATCTTGAAGACGTTTCGGATGGGAGTGGATTAGTAAGGAAAGGAGAAACTTTTACTAATCCTGATAAATTACATTCTCAACTAAAAAAAGGAGATAAGGTTAAGTTTTTTTCTGAAAAAGAACGAAATGGTATTTATAATGGAAAGTCAATAATTGACGACAAAGGTAACCAATGGGGTATGCTAGCTATATTATCAGATAAAACTGGGTGGATAGAAATTAACAATAAATCTCAACAACAATTAGCCCCCAAAAAAGCAGCACAAGAAAGCGTAAAAAATATATACGAATCTGATAGTAAAATAAAGGAAGTTGGAACAGAAGAAGAGTTTAACGATTATTCAAAAGCTATATTCCCTGATAGCAAGGTAAAGGATGTTGTGTATCATGGCACCAATAATGACTTTAAAACTTTTGAGAAAGGATTTAGTGATGCTAAAAACGGTAAAACAGATACGCAGGGTATTCATTTTGTAGAGGAAGCTGCTAAAGACGAATACGGTAAGAACTATGGCAAAATGGTTCCTGCTAAATTGGACTTCAAAAATCCATTAGAGATAGAGGCCACAAGGGAAAATGCAGATATGGTTGAGAGGTTAGAATATCTTTCCCAAAAGGATATGGAGGATTTTAAGAAGCAAGGTTACGATTCTGCTATTATAAAAAGAAAAGGTGAGACAGAATATATTGCTTTTGAACCGGAACAGATTGTTAATTTATCATATTCAGAAAGGTTTAAGACCTGGAAAGAGTCTAAATCGCTTAGTGTTAAGCCTATATTAAACGAGACAAATAAAACAAAAAAAAAATATCCAAAGGAACCCTTAAAAAATGTGCAATCAACTTTTGAGGCATTATCTTATTTAAACGATATTGATGAAAGTAAGTTAGATGGATTAACAGATTTTATTGATTCAGATTATAGTGTATCTGAAATAATAAAACCTGTTAAAGACAGAGCTAAACAGGTTTATACTCCGGCAACTTTAGAGGAAATAAAAGATCTTCAAAAAATAACAAATCCAAAAGAAATTTTACAGAAAATAAATAAAGAAACAAAAGAGGAAAGTTTAAGGAAGGTTTCCATGCTTTTTCTGGAAAATTATAGTAAAATAGCCCCATTTATTCAATTTAAAATTGATTTAGCAAGGGATTTAAACGGTAACGCTGTGTCTGGTAATGGTTCTTATGCGGGTGGGAAAATAGACATATCAGTAGGTGCATTTAGAGGGAGAAAAAATTTATATTTTACTAGCGGTATCGAGCAAGGATTTAAAACAATATTGCATGAATTTACTCACGCTTTTACAATAGACGCTTATAGAAGTCCTAGTAATAAAATAGAAAGAGATTTTAAGGATTATATTGATAAAACGTATAAGGAATTAAAGAAAAATTCAATGTTTTCCGATAGCTATGGTTTTAGTAAGCCAGAGGAGTTCATAGCTGAAATATTCACTAATCCTGAATTTAGATATAGCGCCCCTATTTATGAGTCTGGTTTTTTGGATAAGGTTATAGAATTTATAGCCAAAATGTTTGGTTATATAAAAGATAAAAACTCAGCTAGTGACGCAAGGTTTGATAAAGCTAAAGAAGCCTTTGATGTTATTTTTAGAACCATACCTAATATTAGGGCCGGTAAAGGGAAAGATATTTTTTATGAAACAACAAAAAATATAAATAGAATATCAGAAGCATATCACAAAGCAAAAAAAGATGGTAATAATCCAAAACTTGTTGAGGCTGTGGAAAAAATAATTAAAGAGAATGATAGTAGCGTTCAAGAAACTCAAAATGAGAAAGAAAGTAATACAACAGGTATAACTCAGGAAGCTACAGCTAAAGCACGAGAAAGCATGGGAGTTGAGGCTTATGAAAAACAAAGCCAATCTAATGAACAAAGAAGAACTAGAGCGGAGAAGGCCATTAAAGACGGTTACAACGTAAAAGAACTTATAGGTAAAATTAAAGCCAGTGAAGATTTCGTTCCGAGTAGACAAGAGTTCGAAATATTAAAGATTTATGAAAACTCTTTAGCTGCTTCCATTGCTAAGAACCCAACGTCAGAAAGGATTGCTGAACGCGCAGATTTATTAAGAAATGTTGATATAGCTACAAGTAGAGTAGGTTCATCTCTACAAGCAATAGCAGGATTAGAAGCGACAGAAGACAACCTTGCTAACTTCTTGCAAGCAGAAGCAGTACATTATGGTGTAGATGAACTACCTCAAAATATTATTGATGACTTAAAATCTAAATACGAAAAAGGTCAAGAGGCAAAACAGGCTTATGAGGCAGGCTATAAAAAAGCAAAGGATGAACTTATCAAGCAACAAGCAGAATTAGAACTAGCTAAACAACGCAAGAAAAACAAATCTTCTGTAAAGAAATCTAGCGCTGATTATGCAAGCGAAAGAGCGGAGCTAAAGCAAAGTATTAAAGATAAATTAAAGAAGGCTAGAGGGCAGTTAAATGCGGTTCCTGTGCCTTATTTAAATGAGTTAATTGCTATTGCGCCTGATGTAGCTAAGTTAGTTAAGAGTTATGTTGAAGAGGGCGTATCTAAACTTGATGATATTGTAAAAAGAGTGCATAAAGATTTAGAGGATGAAATAGATGGTATTACTGAGCAAGATGTAATTGATCTGATTAGCGGACAGTATAATGCTAAAAGACCTACTAAAACTGATATTCTTGTACAGGTAAGGGATTTAAAAGAGCAAGCTAAACTTCTTAAGAAGATTGAAGATTTAGAGAATGGTAAAGTCCCTACTGACCCTGTTAAGCAAGTAAGGCGTAACGCGGAATTAGAAGCGTTAAGGAAGCAGATAAAGGAATTAGAAGATGAGGTAGGTATTACCGAACAAAGAACACTCAAAACACGTAGAACTGCTTTAACCAATAAGATTAAGCAATTACAAGAGGATTTAGAGGCAGGCAATTTTGATTTAGAACCTGCTGAACCAAGAAGGGTAAGATTAGATGCTGAAACTCAAAAGAAACAGGATGAGTATATAGAGTTTTTGAAAGAGACAAATAGAAGGAGAGATCAGGCTATTTATGAGCAGCAAAGCAAAATAACAAAGGCGTGGCTTAAATTTCAACAGGTTTTAGGATTGAGAAGACTCATTCAGACTTCTATTGACTTTAGTATGCCTTTTAGACAAGCGGTGACTGTTACTTTAAATCCTAGATACGTTCCTACAACATTAAGATCTTTTGCTAATATGTTTAAGTCAACGTTTAGTGAAAAGCAATATGACCGGATCATGTTTAACATTCAGCAAGACCCCTTATTCTTGGATATGAAAGCTGATGGATTGAAATTTTCAGAAATAGACAGTAAGGATAACTTAAAGAGAGAAGAAGATTACAGAACAAGTTTCTTGTATCAAATACCTTATTTAAGAGAGCCGTTCTTAGCGTCAAACAGGGCTGCTGCTGGCTATATTAATACAGCTAGGTATAACTTGTACTTAAAAGGAGTTGAGAGGCTTAGAAATCAAGGAATAACGCATGAGAATAGTCCTGAAAATTACGCTGCTTTAGCTAAGTGGACGATGAATATGACAGGTAGGGGTAATTTACTTGATTTCATGGAGAAGGGTGAGAATGCTAGTAAGTGGCAAAGGATAATGGGTGATACATTTTATGGTACAAGGCTGATGGCATCGAGGTTTAACATGCTTAATCCTAACTACTACATTAAAATGCCTAAAGAACAAAGGATAGAAGCATTAAAAGATATTGGTAGTTATGTGGCACTTTCTGCTGCTGTAGCGTTAGGTGCTGTAGCCGCAGGTGCTACTGTTTCAACTGATCCAGAAGATGCAGACTTTTTAAAGGCTAAATGGGGCGATAAGAGGTACGATATATATAGTGGTGGTATGAATACATATTTAAGAACTGCATATCGTCTAATGAAAGCTATGTATCAAAGGACAAATCCTAAGCTGTATGGTAAAAACAAAGACAAGGCAGCGCTTAAAAAAGCTAACAAATATGGGAGTTTTGCTGTTAAATCTACAACTGACTTCTTTAGATATAAGCTTGCGCCTAACACATCTTATGTGCTTTCTGCTACGTTAGGGAAAGACCCATTAGGTAGAGATTTTAACCCTAATGACATTTTAGCTTTTTACCCTATGTATGTGGATGATCTAAGGGATGCCATGAAGAAAGATGATGCTGCATTAGAGGGTTTATCTATACTAGCTCCATCTTTATTTGGTATTGGCGTTCAAGAATATTCAAATAAGAAAAAGCCTACTAAAGAGAAAGAATAAAAAGCTAACAACCTCGGTCTTAACTGATCGGGGTTAATTTGTTTAAATTAATATTTACTTTTATAAAAAAAATATATAAATCATGGCAACTTATCCAAAATATGACTTTAATGACCCCGACTTAAATTATGATGATGTATTCGCGACAACCATTGATATGTATTCAGATTTAAATGCTCAAAAAGGGTGTTGTGTGAGTAAAGGTTTAAAAGATACTTTTTCCCAAGCAAATACCTTCATTACCCTGGCTTCTTTTGATAAAGATAACCTGAATATGGAAAGATATAAAAGTGATGTTAAATCCGCTTATTTATTACTTTATAGCAAAGTGTAATGTTTCCACAAGAGATTTTAGATAAAATAGATAATGGCAATTCATATTTGTCAAATCTAGTGCAAGAGTACAAGGATGCTCTTGGCAAAGGGTGTAATGATGTACCAAATGCTATGGAATGCCTTAAAAATACCATGAACTCTTTGAATTGGAGAAAGAATTTATCTGGTGTGGTTTATAATGACATAGACGAAAAAAATATAGACATTATGCTGAAAATTATAGGAGATTATTCTAATAAGATACCACCTTCTGTTAATGCAGGTGCCGATAGAACAGTTAATACTTCTGATGCCCCTGTGGTATTTACTGCTACTGTCACTTTGGGGTCGGGTACACTTGTAAGTATTTTATGGGAACAGATAAGTGGTACTACTGCTGTTATAAGCGGACAGAATACAACTACATTAAGTGTTAATAGCTTCTCTGTAGGAGAAATGATATTTAAGGTAACTGTAACAGATTCAAACAATTTAACAGCATCAGATACGGTTAAATTAACTGGTGTTCAGTCTACAGAGTTATTTGCTTATTTTGGAGGATTAGATGATAAGACTATATTAAATGAAAGTCAAATAACATCAGGCAGTTTTACTACTTTCTACAATATGGCGTCAGTTAAAATACCATACAATATACCTGATTATAAATTTCTATGGTTTGCTATACCAACAGGACAGCCTATTAAGAACTGGTTTCAGGATACAGTTAGATTAGACAATAATGGCCCTATAGGAACTGAAAATGACTTTTATGATGCTCCTGTGGCTTCTGGAATATTCGATTTCTATATTACTAATTATGACACATCTTATTCTTACCCTTCTAATCCAAATGCAGGATTGGAATTTAGCACTATATAACTATGTCTTTATCACCTATAAACGATAATCAAAATTTAAGAGCGCCTAAAGCACTTGATGACAGGGAAGGAGTTTTCCAAAGCGGAGTATTCAGAGCTTATCTTAACAAAGAGGAGGCTAATACCAAAACGGCTAATAGAAGATACCCTAATATGGTAGTTCCTATAACCATTGATGTAGATGGCACACCTGTAGATGTATCTCACAGATGGAATGGTACAGATTGGGTTATTGATGATGCTATTCAAGCTAATAATGCTGCTGAAACTAAAATACCATTAGCGCAAAAGAATGCTGTTGGTGGTGTACCTTCTATAGATACTATTTCTCTAAATAACACAATAGATGGATTAAGATCTTTAAATGGTGTATTAAAATCCCCTGTTATATATACAACTGACAAAAATAAAGAAAGTGTATGGATTTTAGACCCAACGGATACATCTACTCCAGATGACGGATACACTACTATTGTTACCTCAGATGGTAAAAGATTTAAGAGTCCAAGAAGAAATGTTGTAGAGGCTTGGAGATTTGGAATAAAAGGAGATGGTATTACTGATGATACTGCTTCTTTTCAAAACATGCTACAAATAATACCAAGCAATACTACAATTGATTTTGGGGATTTAAATGTTGTTTTTGACTCAGTAAATCTAGTTGGTAAGCGAAATATTAAGTTTCAAGGGAATGGATCTATATTTAAGGGAACTGTTATTATAGGGGATATAGATCCACTAGCATCCGTATATGATGCTAATTTCTCAGCAATTGGTATTAGATTTGAACATACTGGATGGGTTCGTAATTGTTTCGAAGTTGCTAATGTTAGGGGTATATACATAAGTGAAATATATTGCAATGGAAGTAATTCGCTTTTTTATGTAAGACCCATAAACAAATTTCAACACTTCGCAAGAGGTTATGTGAAAAATTGTCATGGAAATAGTAATTATCTAGTTTATTGCGACAATACTATAAATACAGCTCCTTATACTAACATATTAATGAGTACAGGAGATATAGAAGTTAGTGGTAATGCCGACCATCAAGCTAGAATATGTAATTTTTTAGGATTTGGTGTGGACGGAGCAGTAATAGCTAATAATATTTTCTTCATGACATCATATCATCTATTGTCTCAGATTAAGAATCAAAATGTGAGGATTGTTGCAGGAAATTGGATTTCTGTAGTCAACAATCAAATGTTTGAAGCTGGACTTGAAGGTATATTGTTAGAATTGAATAGAAACTTTACAATATCAGACAACAGGTTTGCATGGAGCGGACAGAGGGATGTAAACTTAGGATATGGTATAAGGGTAACTGGTGGTGGATACACTCAGGCTGACTACAGTACAGGTGTTATATCTGACAATCTATTTGACGGAGTAACACGAACAAATATAAAATTAGACGCTCTTACTACAGGAGTTAGTGTTGATAATAACAGGGGGGTATCTACTGGTAGTGCATTACATTATTACGGAAATGGATTGAATGGTTTTAATAATCCTAGCGTAGTTCCTGCTTTAAATTCTGTGACTGGATATCATGTTGAGGCTGATATAAATACACGAAGATGTAGCGCTACAAATAATACTGATGAGAGGTATGATTGCTTTTTCCCTTTTAGTGAAACTTCCGGTATAAGTAATAACGAACAGTTAAAGCACTATAATAACAGTTGTACTTTCAAATCAGGTTATTTAGAGAATAGACCGGCAACTGTACCATCCATATCATCAGACGGAAAGGTTTTTGTAAATATTTCTAAAAATCTGGTAATAACTACAGGCTCAACCATATCAGTTATAAAGGATATTTTAGGGGCAATTATAGGTGATAGCGTAATTATTTCTAACCAGAGTTCTTCTCAATTATCAATAGAGAACAATGATAATATACAACTTGCAACAGCTGTTACATACCAGATACCAAGCAATAATGCTATTACCTTACAGAAGAGGGTAGATAAGTGGTATGAGATCAGCAGAACTGATAACGGAGCTCCAAAATCATCTTTATATATAAACGGTGCTTCAGGGACAAATAGAGATTTTGGTTTTCAAACATCTGGTTCATTAAGATGGATTTTGAGGACTAACAATACACCAGAAAGTACAGGAAATATAGGTAGTGACTTAGAAGTTATAGCTAGAAATGACGATGGCTCTTTTGCAGGTACAGTAGCTAAATTTTTCAGATCGACCTTAAATGTAGTAATAGGTAGCATTACGAATACTCCGTCTGCGATATTTTCTTTAAACTCAACCAATAAGGGGTTTTTACCTCCAAGGATGACAATTTCTCAAAGAGATTTAATTGCATCTCCTGCTATTGGGTTAACAATTTACAATATCGATTCTCAAAGGAACGAAACGTTTAACGGAGCATCTTGGGAAGGGATTGATACGCGCCAATCAACAATATACAATCCTACAAACGGAGTATTAATAACTACAAGTATATTGGGATCATCCTTACAGTTTCTGACTGTTAAAGTAACAGGGAATACAAATAGTGTATCTGGTAGAAAAACAATGGATAGCCTTTTTCAAGCGAGAAATAATTCTGGCACAATAGATAATACAGGCGGAATATCTAATGGTTATCCTTTGAGAATGGATATGTTTATATATAACGGTTTTGTATGTGCATATCTTCCTTTTATAGCTAACTTTTTAACCTACAATATTAATGTATTATCTCCACAAGGTACAAATAGGGGAAACTTAATAACATCTATACAAGATGCAGTTAAACCGGTTTCAGGCGTTACGTCTGATGTAACTATTGTTTCAGATGCAGTTCCTCCAATAATAAAAACGCCTAATACAACAGATGTTGTTACAGCCTCATTTTTAAACACAAATTATCCAGTTTCTCAATACCCTATTGATACTGTTATTAAATACTATAATCAAGGAATGACTTATACCAGAATTACAGACACAATATGGGATTTTACACCGACTAACATTTTATCGTAAAAAGAATAAATTATGAAAAAACACATTTTAATTATTTTGTTGTTAACAGGATTAGGAGCTAATGCGCAAAATAGATTTTATAATCTAACTACTCAATTTGACTCGGTAAAAGTCAGAAAGTTATTAATGACCTCAGTTCAAACTGGATCTACCTCGGATTCTTTATTGACAAAAAAACCAAATGGAGGTGTTTTTAAAATAGATAGATCATCGTTTATTTTTAACACCACTACACCTCAAACAGCTAATATCAGTATTACAGGCGATATATCTTCTGGTAATTACCTAAAAGCAGGTATTGGAGTTAAAGTTGCTGAGACAGTCGGTTTTTCCACTTCTAGCTATGCAGAGTTTTCAAATAGCAGAGCTAAGATGGGTTGGAACGGAACTAAAGGAATGATAGATATACGCGGTAATGACAACTCTAAATCAATTCTTTTTGGAGGCGGGGCTGATGATTATGCTGTGATATTTCCTACTTATTTTGCCCCAGCAATAACAGGGGGTATAGCTTTAGGAAATGGCTCTTTGTATTTCAGCAATGCTTTTTTAAATGATTTGAGGTTAGCTAAAACAGGTTTATTAAAAGGAAATGGTACTGGAGCAAATGTTAGTGTGGCTATTGCTGGTACAGACTACGGTACAGTATCAAATTTTTCTAAAACAGATGGCTTTGGAATTTTTTCAAGCGTTAGCAACCCAACAACAACACCTGTTCATACTATAGCGGTAGATACTACAACAATAGCTACAAAAGCTAATTCTAATACTTTAGCTCAATTACAAACAAGGCTTTCTGCTAAAGCTAATTTAAACGGTGTTAATACCTTTGACGGTAGTTTACAAACTTATGGAAGCTCAGGAACTGCTCGGACATATTTAAACAACAACGGTCTTGTTGTAGGTTCTACAACTGATTCGAAAGCTGCTTTGGTTAGTTCAACTGGTTTTGGATATAGAAGCGCTACTGGAACCACTATATCGCTTATTTTCCCTGTAAGTACGGTGAATAGATCTGTTTCTTATCAGGATAAGGACGGTACAATAGCTTACACATCTGATTTATCTAACTACCTTGTTAGAACAGCAAGTGGTAACGGCTCATCTACTACCATATCTATTCCTCATGGTTTATCAGGGGTGACTACATCATCTTATGTTACTGCTATGGCTAATAACTCTGCTAGTGCAGGTATACAATACGTTACTGTAGATTCTACAAACATTAATATATTTTATACTGTTGCTCCTGTATCAGGCACTAATAACCTTTTATATTCTATAGAAATTAAACCATAATGAAAAACTTAATTTTATCTTTTTTACTGTTATGTAGCATAACGGTAAATGCACAGACAAGTCCCGTAGCCAGCAAGCAGTTTGCCACTATAGCTGATTTAAGAGCGCAAGCAGGTACAGCTAATGTTATTGTGACTCTTTCTGGTCTAACGGCCATGAATGATAAGAACGGAGGAACTTATCAATGGGATGATACCAATGTGAGTGCTGATGACGGTATATTAGTTATTAAAGTAACAAACGTAACCACTGGTAGATGGATTAAAAAGCTTAACGACAACGTTATTAAAGGAAGTGTTATATTTAACGGCACAGCGCTTCAAACGGCTTATCCTGTTACGTTTTCTACAGCTTTACCTTATTCTCCATCAGCAATATTTATTCAGCCTACATCGATTAATGCAGCTGCATTGAGCTGGGTAAGTAATAAGAGTGCCACAGGTTTTACCGTTAATTTCTTATCTGTCCCTGTTATAGGAACTAGCAACATAACTTTTGATTATATCGTAATTAAACAATAAATATCATGGCAAACTTTTCATCAAATCAGACAATATCAATTCAGGGCTTATGCCAGACTTTAACATCCACAGATACATCAAACTACGGGAATAATGTTGAGGGGTTTACGGTTGATAATATTGAGTTTAAAAGATGGACTTTTAGAAATTCATCAGGAACCATTATTAAGCAGTTTACAGGCGGTAAGAATGATTTATCGTGTTCTTGTGATATAAGTTTACTAACACTTAATATATCGGTAGAATTAGCGGTTGTAATTACTAATCATGGAGACTATACTGTACAGAATAGCTTTATCATTCCATGCTTGTTAACTTAATTTATTTTATATTTGACGTTATGAAAAAAGAAGCACAAAAAAATCCTCCTATCCAATCAGGAGACAAATGCAATGGGGTAGAGAAACCTACAGGCCCAGGTGATTGGATTTGCGACAATGGAAAATGGGTTAACATTGAGGTTCCCCAGCCAGATGCTAAATAATGTATAAGTTTCTAAGAGAATATGGTATAGGGTCATCATTGTTGGTACATTGGTTGCTTTATTACTTTGCTCTTTTCAACAATTACATGGATTGGGGTTTCAATGGGAAAATAAGCTACTCTATTCAATGGGGTAGCTTATGTTTTTTAGGTGTAGGTGTGCTATTTACATTTGCTAAATGTGTTGATGATTGTAATTTAAAGTATCTATGGGCGTGTATTTTCAGTTTCACGTTAAGGGGTATTATTATTGTGTTTAAGCCTTGGGGATTTGATAACAGTTCAGATATAATGATGATGTGCGGAGCATTTATGATAGGATATTTTCTAATTGAAAAGAGTAATAAAAAAACAAGTGACAGATATTTTAAATATTAGCCTATAGAATGAAATCTACGCTTAACATATTAGAAATGATGCTAATACCACTACCAAAGCTCCTAATTAATTTTATTGTGATGGAAGCTACTTTTTTAGGTTTAACTACACAAGATGCTATGACGCATGCAGGAGCAGCCTGTGCTATTGTATTGGCTTTTCTTTTAAGGATAGCTATGGAGTGGGGTAAGAATGCTTTGAGTTATAAGAGTGTAATTATTCAGGCTATAACAACAATGGCTTTATGTTTTGTTGCTATCTATATTTGGCATGATTTTTTGAATTATTCAAAGGGATTTGAAATATATGTTTTCACATGTTCTCTATTTAGTGTGTTTATAGTTGCTGAAATAGAGGTGGTATTCAAAGTAGGTTTTAGGAATTGGTTAAAAAAGTTCTTTGTCAAGATAATGGCATCAGAAGATAAGGAGATTACGAAATGATAACATGGCAAGGTGTAGCTTTAATTATTACTATTGTAGTTATGATGGCTTTGGTTTTTTCAATAACCAGATTTTTAGCTACAGCGCGATACGGGCTATATTCGTCTGTTATTAAAGGATACTTTAGGGGCAATGAGGTTAGGCGCCATTGGATAAATGAATATGGCATATATTATTGGAGCTTATTGTTAAATGTATGCCTTATTGTGACGATATTGGCATTATGTGGTTCACTTAGTCAAATGAAGTTTCTTAGCCGTCCTGAGTTGGCATTGATCGTTAGCATTCCATTGTGGTATTCAATATACAGATGCATTATATGGTATCAAAAGAAATTAAAACATTAAATCTAGTTTTCCATTTTTTGTTTATAGAGCCTAGCATATTTGTTAGGCTTTTTTGTTTTATGTCTGAATGCCATACCTTTACAATAAAAAATAATGATATGAAAGTAGAAAACAATTTTTTATTTGAGGACGATGGTAAACAGGTAGAGTATAGGCCGTCTCCTAACGTTGGTAAGGACAAAAAAGGATACAAGGTTATTGTAATCCATTTTGATGCATCAAGTGGCTTACAAGGGCTTAATTGGTTGCTAAATAAGAACTCTAAGGTCTCATCTGAATTATGGTTGTCAAGAGAAGGGAAGGTTATTCAGCTCGCTCCATTAAATACAACCTGTTGGCATGCTGGTGTCAGTACGTGGAGAGGTTTAGAAGGTCTTAACAGCTATGGTATTGGTATTGAGATTCAAAACACCGGAAGTCAGGAATACACAGATGTACAGATGGATAAATTAGGTGAAGTAGTTAAACCTATTGTAGAGAAGTATGGATTGGAGATTGTAGGTCATGAGGATATCTCGCCTTTAAGAAAGAATGATCCGTCAGGCGCCAAAGTAAATCTATTTGATTGGAAGAGATTATTTGATGCTGTAGGAGTTAAAACAACGCTATATAAGACAAGTTCAGATTTAAATGTTCGTAGAGGTCAAGGAATAGATTATCCTGTTGTTACAACGCTTAAAAAAGGCGTAGAGGTTTATGAACTAAATAGGATTGGTGATTGGAGTAAAATACAAGTTAAAGGAAGTAAACAAAGTGGTTGGACTAGTAATAAATATTTAGTTAAATAATATGGATCTATCTGAAATACTATATATAGATTATAAAGGCAACATATTGCTAGTTGCAAATCTAAAAGAGGGAAGGTGGATTGATGCGAATGGTTTTATTTTTGACTTTAATAAAAAATATAAAATATGAATAAGCGGGATTACACACACTATGCAAAGTTTTATGGGATACCATGTTACTTTAACGAGAATACACAAGCCTTAGATGGCAGAAATAAGTTTTATGGATTGCTATTAGATGCCGCTGTATGGATTGAACAACAATGGCCTAGTAATGATGATGGATTTCCAATTGAGATAGGAGGTAGGATATGAAGACAATTTCAGATAACATAAAGCCTATACTAGCACTAATAGTAGTGGCAATGACCTATACAATATTTATGGTTGTACTGTTTAGGTATAGTACAGATAATAATGCCGTATCTCAGGTGATTATAGCCGTTGTAGGAGGTTTTGGTACAGCTACCGGATATTACTTCGGTTACTCAAGCGGAAGGGCTGTAAACGATAAGAATACGCCTACTGCTACAACAAATACCGGAGATGTAATTGTTCAACCTAAAGATGAGGGTAAATGAAGAACCTAGCATGGACATTATTTATTCTTATACTGTTGGTATTGGGAATAATGCAGAGCGGATGTGGAAGCCGTAGAAGCCAAGTAAACATCCAAAAGGATAGTGATAAGAACGTAGAGAAGACTACTGATAAGGGTGAGGTGACTAAAGAAAGTTCAACTAAGGAGGAGAGTAAAGCTAGCGAGCAAGCTGCTAAAGTAAATGAGAAGCAAGAGCAAAGGATAACTGAACTGTACTCAGAGAATGGCACATTAAAGAGCCGTATAACGGAGTTAATCAATTCAAGAGATACAGATAACAGCAAAAAGGAAGAAAGTCGCTCATATCTCACCAAATTGCGTGTAGACAGTAATTTCTATACTACTGTGTATAAGGACAGGACAATAACTAAGTGTATTAAGGAGAAAAGCGTTAAAACATCTAATGTTGCTTTTTACGTTGTAATAGGTGTATTAGGAGCGATAGCTTTGTTATTTGGGTATCTATACATCAAAGTCAGATGTAAATTAACAGATCAAGTTAAAAAGCCTTTAGAGAGTATGTTTTAAGATTGGGGAGAATTAACTCCCCTTTTTTATTGAACCTTCAAGTCGTTAATAATTACGCCAACCCCATTACAACATTCACACTCTTTTAATGGTTCATTAATTACTGACATTAAGTGATTGAGATATGAATCTATATTTTCCTTTAAGTCATCATGATTATCCCCTTCAAACGGTTTTATAACTGGATATTTGTCGTAAGCTTTAGGAGATGTTTTAAATACTTCATAAGTCCTAATAGATTGGGTTCTATTTTCATATTTAGGTTTTCTTTTTCTATCCATTGTGACATTGTTTACATCTACTTGATATATGTGGGGTTTAGCTAATGGGATGCGCTTTTTAACAGTTAAACAGAAATCATAGTCAGAAGTTATCTCAGCTTGTTTCGGGTCTATGTTGTCTTTTATATGCGCTCTTACAATGTCATAGCTTTCTTGTGCTGTAAGTTTACATGGTCTGGTATGAATTAGTATGCTAGGTGTTAAAATTAGATCTATCATCTCATGCTTAGGTGAGTTTTCTGTTATTCTTATTTTTGGCTTGCCCCAACTATCTACTGTTCTATAGGAAAAAGGTTTCTTATCATAAATCTCATCAATCTCGGTTATGGTTTCATATTCAAATGGCACGTCTTCTAGTTTAGGTTCTTGAGGGTCTGATTTGTATTGGTACAAGCTCACTAAGCTTCTAAATTCATCGGCATATATTGGGTCATAATCATCATCAACCCCAAGTACAACTTCTGTTTTTTTGTATTCTGGTTTAAACTTATCGGAAAGAGATTTATCTATGAGCTCATATCTCTCATTTATATTAGGTTGACTAACTAGTTTTTGTATTTTAGTTGGCTCATTACTTATTTTAACCCATTTTTGGTGAAATGTTGGACTTGGCTTTTCTCCATCTATTAGATAAGACGACAAGTAGCTTGTATTATAGCTTTTATTTTCTAAATCATCAGTTATATAGTAGCCGTTATTGGTTTTAATTCCTATTATTTTCATTTTCTTAATTCTTTAATTATAAGTTTCACTATTAATTGATTTCTACTCTTGCCAATATCTTTTGTAATTGCATTCAACTCTTCTAATAATCCATCAGGAAGCTGAACCGAAAAGTTATTTCTGTCTTTCTTGGCTTTAAGTTCTGCTTTGGTCATTGAAACCTATTTAAAGCCGCAATCCAAATAACCACCAATGTAACGGTAATTAAAGCTATTGCTGACCATGTTAATACCTTATACCAATTACGCTTCTTAGAAGGCTTTATATTGCCTGATGAGCCTATAATCATGTTATGTCTCATAATCAAAATGGTAAATCACTGTTTAACTGTTTCTTTAATTGTTGGTTCTCATCTCTCAAGAACTCTATCTTAGTGGCAGCACACCTAGCGGCAAATGCTATCATTGTAGGGTATGGCATATCTTCGTCACAGAACTCTTGTAGGTTTAAATGAATGCTTCTTGCTGCGGTATCATAATCTGTTATTTTATCGATGTATTCTTGCTTTATACCGTTCATAGCCTACTAACCCTTTCATCTATTTTTCCATTTAAACAATTTTGAATATACTTCCATGCTTGCATAATGTCTCTATCCATAGATGATATTTTTTCTTTGCTTCCAAGAGTTCTTGCTGCTAATCTTAAGGCATCCTCAATAAGTTTTGCTTGAAACTTGTAAATCTTCAATTCTTCCATAATCAATTAAGGTTAATGTTTATACCATCTGTTATTTCTTTTCCTAAGTCATTCATACATTCTATAGCATAAAGCTTAGCTACCTCTTCCATAAGTCCTACAATCTGATTGATAGAGAAGTTATCCATTACATACTTAAAGTCTTTCTTGTAATACTTTTGGGAGACTTCGTTTTCTAGTTGTTTAATGGTTTTCATACATCTCCTTGTTTTTGTAACTGAATAAGTAATTGTGTTGCCGTAGGAAGGTTGGATAAATCTTCTTGATTACATTCAATAAAATCATCTTTCCATACCCAATCTATGCACTCTAGCTTATAATCAAACTCTGATTCTTTTAAGACCAGGTAACTACATATTGGATTTTTTATATATTTAACTCTTCTAGCACTCATAATTTAAATTGATTGTGATAATTCGTGAATATCTATTGTCGGATGCTGATAAATAAGATTGTTAAAATCTTTTAACTGATTGTACTCCATTGTAGAAAAGAAAGAAAACAACCTATGCAATTCATACCCCATTTCGTAGTCTATATGCTCAACTTGTTCGCGAGGGTTGACAATGGTATAGCATAACTTTTTAATTGATTCTAGGTCTTCTAAAAGCCTTCTACTACGTTGTTTTATTTGAGACAATTTAGCTTGATAATCTGGTAATAGTTCATAGTATTCAAGTTGTGCTACGTTAACAGCACCCATGATAGTTTGAATAGAGGCAGTTAATTTTATTGCCTGTTGTTCTGATAATTTTTGATTCATGTATTAATTGCTATTAGTGTTAACATTAACCATATAGTAATATGCCTTATGTCTATTGTAGTTGATTTACGGGGTTGGTAATGTGCCATATTTATCATTTATTTCTTTTAATGTTTTAATACCCCTAGCGTTAAACCATGATTTATTTTTATTCCCTTTCATCAGAGATAATAAAGCCTTTTCTCCATGTTTAAATGCTATGTTTAATTTGGCGCTATATAAGCGGTTATTGCCTGTATCTGAACCTTTGTATTCAATAAAAGCATTAGCTTCGTTAAAAGCAATCTTAGGGCTTTCTAAAGGGTTGTATAGATATCCTACCTTTACTTCTTCAAGGGTATATGTTTTATCTGTGACTGAGCATACATATCTTCCTTGAAAAGAGTCTCTGTTAAGGATAAACTGTTCGAATGCTTGTGTAGTCTGTTGGTAGAGTTGTTCTGATTTACTTTTAGTTTTTGTCATATTCTTTGTTGTGGTTTAATGTTAAATCTATTACTGAATATTGTTCCTTCAATTGAATGGTTTATATAAGCTTTATATGCCTCTGAACCACATTCGTTGATTCTTATCTCTTGGGTGATTAACTGAGCTTTCAGCGTGTCAGTCATTGGTCTATCCTTGATTCTTTTCATCTTTAAGTTCTTTGACTATTTTATCATAATCCTCCGGTGTTCTAGCTAAAATAACATTAGGTGGAGGAGAGAGAGAAATAAGTTCTTTGAGTTTATCAGCATAATTCATATTTAAGTTAAATAGTAAGTTAATAAGCTCATAAGGGTTCGCATTATTTTCTAAATGCCTAATGACATGGTAATTCGTAGTTTGTCGATATATATTATCATTCTTATGTTCTTCAACGTGTTCAAGTAAATGCTTTCTAGTTTTCATCCATGTCTCCCATGTATGCCTATTATATTCAAATCCGAAATAATACCCTTCGTTTAGTTGACTTTTCATTTCTCTGTTCTTTTAAGTTTAAATCCTAGTTCGTATACTTCTGCACCCATACGCTCAATCTTCTCATGACAATGGTTACAAGTTGCCATAAAGTGATTAAAAAGATTGTCGCCATCCCTGCCTTTTAAGTGGTGGAGGCTTTGGGAACTAATAGTACATCCTTCTATTCTCGCCTCACATTGTTTGTGTTCATTCATATAGGCATCCCGAAGTATTCTATACCTTTTAAGACGTTCTTTTTGTTTTTCTGATATATTGGGTATCTTTTTCTTCTTAACCTCTCCTACAGCTTTATTTTTCTTCTCTTGATATTGCTCCCAAGTCATTTTAGTGACTTCACCAACTTTCATTGGTTTACGTTGTGTATGGCACTGAAAGGAGTAATGAGAGTTTACAGCTTGACAGTACTTACATCTCACTTTCTTTTCTTTCATCTTCGTTAGGATTAAAATATGCAGGTATAAAAAATCGGTATAAACCACTAGGTTTGTCGCTATTCTCCCAAATACTTTTAAAGTTAATGTTTCCATTAGGTTCGTCTAAGGTTGAAATCATAATAGCTTTACCAACTACCTTATCTCCTTGCCTTAGTTTAACTAATGAAGGATTTTCTCTAGCATGTTTGGCAATATCCTGCCACATCTGCATTTCGTATATTGTGGCTAGTGAATAGGAAAATGCTTTCCCATCTATTTCAATTCCATTCCATTTAAAATCTTCTTTTGTTATCATATCGAATTGTCAAATACTATGTTATCACCAAACTTAATTTTAAATTTATTATTGTTGTATTCGCCTCCTATAAGCCTTTCTTCTGGTGTTCTAATATTAAACCACAGTTGCCATCCTGAGACTCTATTACAAGTTAAAATAAGGCCGTATGAGCTGTTAAACAGATTGTATTCTACATCGTCTACAATAACTGTTACATCGTGATAAGATTTACTTGGTATCATTTCTCTAATTCATTAATAATCCTCAATATTTCAGTTATACTACCTTTCTTTCTGCTTAAGGCTATTGTTTTAATCGCTTCTAAGGCTTCTTTATAATCCACTAGACAATCTATGATCAAAAGTTCAACATGATATTCAGGATTAAACAGGCTTCTATCAATCAACTTAGTGAATGACTCATAGCCTCTTTTAGTAGCGTATTCTTTTATTTTGGGTTCAATTAATTTCATGTTTTCAATCTATTTAAAACTTTTAAATCCTCTGTCAAGTCATCAACTTTCAATTCAAGCTTCTTTACATAATCAATCTCATCGTTATACTTCTCTTGTAATATCCTGTTAGCTATCTGTTGTTGTTCTGAATGATGTATAAGCTTTGCATTCTCTCTTCTTAAATCTTCGTTCTCTATTTCAATGTTTATTTGAGGGTTTTTCCTTATAAGATACCAATGGTATTTAAGCATGGCTTTCATTCCTATTTCCTCATCAGCAGAACATTTGGAATAATAGTCTTTTAGCGCTTTAAATATTCCGTATGCTCCTAGTTTAATCTCCGGTTCTTTTGTCATAATTTCAATTTAAAAAACATGAGGCAGCTATCCAGCAATACACCTCATGCCCTAATCTAAACGCTCTGACTCAACTAATAGGTAGTTGACACCTTATTTTTTAGATATAAAAAGGAATAGCAAATAAATTAATAGTATCAATATGCCGATAGCTAGTCCTCCCCAAAAAGGGGCTGTTACCCACCACCAAGACCAATTAATTACCTTGCATAGCTTTAACACTATAAAGACTACTCCCAATAAGCCAACTGTACTAATACCGCTAGATGAACTGCTGTTATTTTTTTCTTGTCTCATTTTATTGATATTTAATTAATAATTCTTCAAAATCATAATTTTGTAATCCCATTAAGTATGAGGCAGGATATGTAGCATTTAAAAACCCTAATCCATCTCTCATTTCCCAATTTCCATTAAGCCATGTCCATCCTGCTTTTTTAAGCTTGTTTTTACGCCTTGTAGCGGCACTTTCAGTTAATGGTTCTTCTAACACCCATCCTGTTTGTATCCGCTCTATAATCGCCCTACAGCGCTTCTGTGATGAAGGCATCTCTATTTGGTATTCTGTACCTTGAGTATGAAGCATGTATTTAAGCATTTTATACCTTAAAGGCACCGTTTCATTTCCAAATCCCTTAGTATCAACAATTAAATTATGATCAGGGAGGATGTAGTCTGGTGTAACTATCATTGGTCTTATATTCTCATGCCTATAGGTAAAAGCAGGTACAAGTTCAAATGATTGTTTTAGAATGAATGGAATATTGTTTTCTTTAAGAAGGTTGTAAAAGTAGTTTTCAAGTTTACTATCGAATATGATTCCGTCTTGCTCTACTTTGCTTGACTTAATCTTTCTTTTATCTTCTGTGCCATCAGGCTTTTTAAATCGTCTGTTAAACATATTTACCAATATTTATCGTTTACTATTCCATCTTCTACACATTCCAAAATATGATGATAGGGGCTGTTGTCAATGTAACCAACCGTTTTACGGCATCTAATGCATTTAAACTCTTCCCAATGTTCAGGATAAGATGTTCTATTGCCTGTACCAACAGTTCCTGTTTCGCCGCAATAAGGACAAAATGAATGAGGATAAATAGTCGGCCTGTCATACATTGTTGGAAAAGTCTCTTCAACTCTTACGAGCTTTAATTGTCGTTTTAGCTGGCATGACGACATTTTAGTCCCTATAAAAGCCTTTTTAATCTTTCTTGGAAGCTTTTCCCCATAATGTAATGCTTCCCAAACTTTGTTGTTTAATTTCATCATATCAGGCGCAGTTAAATGCTTCTTCTAGGTCTTTGAAATTCGCAAGAATATACTCCATAGCTCCGGCTTCACGAGTAACATCATTTTCAGGATTATTCATGAACCCTTGTTCTGTTATTGAAAACCCTGTATAGTGCAACAGTAGGAACTCTAAACTTTCTTCCTCTGTGTATAAAGGTGATGGGTGGTTTATTGATTTATAAAGCTTTCCATCAATCCAGGCGAGCTTAGGGTATAGGATTTTTAAATTTTCTAAGTTGCTATTCATGATATTCCTAATAATAGTTTTACCTTATTTACTTTGTCTCTAAAACCTTTATCGCTATCTAATAAATCAGCATATGATTTTTTTGCATGCATTATTGTAGTATGATTGCTTAACGATAACATATTAGCAGTTTTGGTTAACGAATAACCACCTTTATCGTATATAAGAGTGGAGCAAATCTTTCTTGCATCCCTTTTATCTCTTTTACCATTTGGAGTCTTTAAATCTTTTATTTCAATCCTTGTTATAATGCTTACTGCTCTGAATATTTGATTTGGCGTAAGTTCACTTGGTCTTGTTGCTACTTTCATATTAAAATACTTTAGTGATAAATAATGCTAATACCCATATAACTGTAATTATGGCGGCTATTTTAAGTAGAAAATCAACTATAAGGCATAACCACTCAATAAATCCTTCCCCTAATAGGTAGTATTCAAATTTCTGAAAGCTACTGTTTGAATATTTATATCTGTGATAAGCCCAAATGATTATAGGTATCAATATGCAGACTATAGCTACTGATGCCGGTGTTGGTATAAATGTTTTCATTTTAGTCTAAGCTTAAGAAATAAGCCTCCCGTAGTCGCTCTAACTCTTTATTCTTAGCGTCTATATCCTCTAGCAACTCGGAAAGTTTATAATGTTTGTTAATGTATATTAATAGATTTAACTCAGCTTGTGCCACTTTTATTTCAGTGATAAGCTCTTGTTTTTGATTGGCTTCCATAAGCCTTGTTGTTTAAACGTTTAGTGCCTTGAAAAACTCTTTGTCAGACATTGACTTTAGTGTGTTATAATCAAGTGGAATATCTTTTAATATGTTTATGATTTCCCTATACTTTATAATAGTATCCTTACATCCATGAAAGAAAGGATCTCCTTCATGTTCATCAAAGCTTAAAGGCTTTTGTTGTTTCTTAAGCTCTTGAAACCATATATACTCTGATACACTTATCTGTATTGACTGTGCATTGCTTAATGCGTTGGTTAGATCGTCTCTGTTCATGATACTTTTGTTAAAAGGTTCTCTATTATACTATCCAAAGCAAGTTCAACTTCTCCTGGGTGATAGTTCTGTTTAAACTCATACCAACTTTCTTCTCCTAAAGACTTGGCATATTCTTCTTTTAAATTCTGTACTGTTTTCATAGCTAATCACTTTTAGAATCCATTGTTTTGAATACTCCTAATTCAATCATTTCTTGGTAATCAATTATACCTTCTTTTACAAGCTCCCATCCATATCTAGTTTGCCCGTAATATAAATCTTCCAATGAATCGTCAGGGTCGTTCATATCCCCCTTTACACGAAGCATTTTTTCTTTATATGTTTCTGTGCCTATGACTTTGTCATGTTCATCATAAATTTCAGACTCTTCTTCTTCCTCATTATAATCATCCCACATTCCATAATTATGATTGTGATTTATATAATCATAAACATGTTCTTCATTATCAGCCAATAAATAATCTTGAATTGATTTATGACTGTCTTTAGGACTATAATGTGCTACTGTTATTCTGTATAAATTCATCTTATTTTACCTTTAGGGTCAAACCTTCTGTTCCTGTTTTTACCGGAGGATATAGTTCTTCGATTTCGCTAGTGTCCTCGTTAACTATTGTAGTTTTCTTTGTAAGCGTTTTTAAGAACTTCTCACGCTCTTTCTTTAGCTTATCTAAAGCAACTATCTGTTCATTTAATTCGTTCCATTGTGAGTCATTACAAACGCCAAAATCGTACTTGACCCCTAGCATTGACTTAGTTATATCAACGCCATATTCTGATCTGCTTTTTTCGGTCATTTCTGATAGCGCTAGAGGCTTTATCTCATCTTTCATGAAACCAAGTACCTCTTCTGTTTTTTTAATCATTACAGAGGCTTCTATAGGGCTTACCCATCCGTCTTTAACAGCTTGAATAGCTTGCTCTGCCCTAGTCTTTAAATCTGCCTTTGACAGCTTAAGGAATGAGGTTGTGTCTAATACTGATATTGTTTTATTGTCTTCCATTACTTGTGTCCTTTAGTTGGATAAATACCGCCTTGTGTTTTAAGTCTCTCTAATTTTTCAGTTAAGTCCTTTATTTCTTTTTCAGTTTTAATTCTATCGCTTTCAGCTTTTTCTTTGATTATGATAGCTTTTTTCTCTTTAAGAGCATCAGATAAATATTTATCATCAACACTTGAAAAATTATACATACTAAGTTTGTCAATACCTATACTTTCGTAGTAGGTTATTCTTTCTTTTGTGATTTGCTCAATTTCCTCATCAGTTTTATCTATCAGGAAACCATATTTATGATCAATATAATCGCTTGAAGTATCGTAATCATCGTAGAGTTTATATGCCCAAAAATTCTCTTCGCCAGTCCTTATTTTGATTGTAGCTGATATTTTAGTACTCCAAGATGATTTTGGTTTCCAATCTTGAGGCATCCATCCTTTATCACTGAAATATGTTATTCTTTTAGCGTTTGAAATCTCTTGTCTATTTATAATATACTTAGATACATCTGTTTTAGTGCCTTTGATGAGTTCTAATTCTCTTTTGGCATTTGCTAGCTCAATAGACACTTCTGATATAGTGTTTCGTAATAGTTTTATCTTTTCGTTTGTGCTTTTATACTCCTCATCAATAACAGGTATAGGCGCTGTTTTAAAGACTTTATCTACCAATTGTAGTGAACCACTTAGATCCTCATAATCTTCTCCCTCATAGCCTTGATAATACTCATATGGGTTGATAAGGTATTGTCCCTCAATTTCTTTAACTAACTCTGCTTTCTGTCCGTTTTTTAGATATACTGTATTCATAATTTATTTCTTAAATATTAAAATCCTTTTGTTAATTAATTGCTCTAGCTTTCCATTGTTAGCTAATAATGGAGGAAGAGACTGTTTATAAGCTTCTAACTCTTTAACTGATTTAAGAGTGCCTATAGTCCTTACTACTTCTTCTATTTCTTTTGATAGTGTTTCCATTGCTAATCTTTTAAGATGTTTGGGGTTAAAATATCATCAACTTCATTGTCAAAGTCAACATCAAGAATAAACTTTATGTCTCCATCTTTAACTAATGCTGTTAAGTCTATAATTCCTCTTGAGGTTTGTAATCCTCTGAATGTTTCTTTACCGTCTTGGTAAACGTCAAATATTGCTCCTGGTTCCATTGTAATTATGCTTTAGGTGATAGTTCTAATTTCCTTGCGTCCTTATCTGCTAGGTATGTTGCTTGTAGTTCTTTTGGGATTAAAGCCCATTCTGCCGCTAGTTGAGTTAAGTCTTTAGCGTCTTTAAGCTTTTGTTTGTAGTCTATTACTATAGGTGCCGCTATCGGTGCTTTAGGAGCGTTAGGGTTTTTGTTATTAATGTAAGTAGTTAAATCGTAAATACGCTTCCCTTGTTCATCTACTGGATGCGGGTATTTTCCTGTCCCCTTAACATCACTTGCGGCAACATATTGAATGTCCATATCATACAAGAACCTACCTATACCCCAATTAACAGCACTTCTTTTACACGAGTCACTTGCTTGTCCTTTTTCTTTCTCAGTATTACTTTCTGTTCCACAATCTTCTCTCCATTGAATAGTGCCGTTTGGCATCTCTATACCTATTGAACAGTATAGTCTACCATCAAGCATTTGGTGCTTTCTATGCCATCCGTAATCACAATAGGCATCTAACACCTCTTGTACGTCTCTTACGTCAATATAAGCCATCACAGTAGCTATAGGCTTTCTATCTGAGTATGATTGTACCCTCCATTGGTATGGAATAGGTTTCTTCAATAACGGTAGTAATCTTGCTAAATATTCTTTGTTAGTTTCCATTGTTTATTTCTCTTTATTAACCCAAATGAATTTTCTTTCTATTCCGTTTACTGTAACTTTTAAGTCTGCTATATCATAAAGATTTTCTAAGGCATAGTTACATTCATCAGTAGATTCTTGTTCTGTTAAGCCAGCTTCTTGATCTGTAAGTCTATCACCAAAGTTGTCTTTAATATCTTCAAGCCTAATCGCTATCCAGTCTTTCTCTTCAATCTTTGATTTCTCAATAAGCGGAATGATCACGTTTAAGCCATCAATTACCGATTGTGATAGATTCTTAACCCCCTCCCAAGATGTTTCATCTGATAGCTTTATTTGTAGGTGATATAACCAAGTATTCATACTATTTCTCTTTATTTAGTTCTTCATAAACCCAATCAGATCCATAATTATCACCATACATTTTGTTTGCTTCATCAGCACTTACTTCGTTGCTAACGACTATCGGTTTTTTATTTTCTGTTTTCATAATCAAATGTTAAAAGCTAATTTTCTCAGCTCTGTTAAGTTGTTGTTTAAAAAATTGATATTTATTCCTGTTTGCTGTGATATTGCTTCTAAAGCTTCTCTTACCTCTTCTGTGCTGCCTTTGTATACTTTCTTAGCTAACTCTTCATTGCGGAAGGAGCGCTTGAGGTTTCTTTTAAACTCGGGTGAAATGTTCATAATTACCAATTTACGTTTACTGTTTTTCTGCCGTCCCACTCATTATTGTCAAGTTGTTTAACTATCACATCACAATGGGCAAATACTTTTTCTTTTTCCTCTGGCTTACCAGACACCCTAACTACTCCTTTCAATGGCTTCATCTCTTTGCCATTGCTTTTTAAACCCCACTTGAATATGTTAACTGAGAATGATTTACCACCCCAATCTGCAAACTTGTTTGCGCTGTCTTTATCGTAGTCATGTTTACCTACGAATTGAATGTCTCTTGTGTTATACATTTTCTTTATTTATTTAAGTGTTTCAATCTAATGCTTTGTTAATTGCTTCTTTAGCTTGTTGCTTGATTTTCATGTGTTCGTTTTTAATCTTTCTCATATGTTCTCTTCTCCTATCTTTTTCCTCGTCACTTAAATGTAACTTGTAGCCTTTTTTATATGGTCTGTCATTAGTTATTCTTGTATGATCACTTTTATTAAGAATTTGTAAATTCTCTATTCTATTATCATCTTTAATACCATTAATGTGATGTACGTCTTCACTAGACAATAATTTTCTGCCAATGTGCTTTTCCATTACATACCTATGTTGTCTATATTGGACCTTTACATTATCAACCCATACATGTCCCATTATATATCCCTTATAACCTTTATACCAAGATTCTTGCTTTCTGTGCAGATGAGCTTTATTATCTCTCTTTGCATATAAACATGGCCTACTACAATACTTATTTTTAATGCTTTTTGGCCTAAACTCTGTTCCGCAATTACCACATATAACATCTGGGAGGCTACGATTTCTTCTGCCTATAGTATCAAGCAAAATTTTGTTGTCTACAGAAGTTCCTTTAAATTGTTTTTCCATTGTTCTATTGTTGTTTAAAGTAAAATCCATTGGTTTTGATTTGGTAAGAGGGTGAATTTGAGATGAGGAAACGTTCTTTCTAATTCAGATTCAAAATCTTCTTCAAAAGGGTCGTTAATTAAAAGCCATTGATTATACCAAGCATTTACTGCTATTTCTATTTCTTCTTTCATATTGTTTAGGGTGTTTACTTCTAATTAAACTGTTATTAGTCTATTAAATAATGTAACATACTTAAAGAGTATAAAGGGATTATGTTATATACTTAGTAAGTGTTTATTGATTTGCTCAATAGTATAACCGTTCTGTAGGTAGGTAGCCTGTTCAATACTTGATAGCTTGTAAAAAGGCTCATACTCTACGCGCTTAAGTGAATAGTTAAGCTTAAGTTCAAATTTACAAGTGTATAAAATGCCATCAATCTTTCTAATATTCCTATCCCCTCTTGAAAGTAGTTTTGCGCATAACATAGCATCAATAGATGACTTAGACTCTACAATCTTAATCAAACCTTCTTTTTCTAATGATTTGATCTTCTTAACAGCGGTTGAAAGATTTTTTGTATGGAACATTTTAGCTACCGACCTTACAGATGCCGTTATTATTGGATTTGCTTTATCATTTGGATTGGAGGCACTGTTTTGTACTCTTTCGTGTGTTTGCCTTTGCTTCTTCTTGATTTCAGCTAATTGTTTATTGTGGTGGTTTCTAAATAAAACCAGGTCTCTAAATTTTGTTGGATCAGATGTTACTCTGTAATCGTTTTTATTTGCTGGTTTAAATTTCCAGTCTTGGTTATTTGAATGTAATCGTAAATGCTTCCCTTCTACTTTAGCTAATCCGAGGCGTATGGCATCATTTAAGTTACGCCTTAACTTGTAGTCGGAAATCTTTAGATGGGTTGCTATAAGTGTTAATTGAGCTTTGTAGTTAAGGATAATAGGATGTTTTACTTGTGAGCGAAGTTGACGAACAAATAAGTACACGTTTGAGAATTTAGTCCCCAATTCGTGAGCCTTTATAGTGGCTGATATACTTAGTTTAGTTTGTCTTAATCTTTCCAAAACAAAAGGGTTAGCTGAACATAATCGAGATACTTACAGCGCCTGTCAAACGATTGTATCTTATTAAGCCAACTAACCCTTAAGGATTATCTTGATGTTTTTAACTTTAGATTAGAACTTGAGCTGACAGGCACTGTTTAATCTTACACCAAAGATAGAATGTTTTATGTTAATGGCAAAAATTATTTTAAAGAGTTGGTATTTTACTCATCAAAAAGTCTCTGTCTTGTGTAAAAGTAGGGGGTTCAATACTATTCCAAGCTGAACGAATTACGTTTGGTTCTTTTTCGTAAACTTCCCTAACAATTAAACGTCCCCTTTTTTGCTTAACAGGAAAATCGTTCCAATTTGTGCCTTTTTGAAAAATCAATTCTTGCATTTGCGTTGTGTTTTTCTTCTCAAGTTCTTTGTGTGAGTACAACGCTTGGGCTACAGACGAAATAGAGTTTCTAACTGTGTCTTGTTGTCTCCATACAAAGTAATTGGCGACTTCTTCTTTATCGCTTATCTGAAAAATACGGCTATCAAATTCAGCCCACTTCATTTTATCACCTAAGCGTTTCATTCTAGCTTCATTAAAAGCCCTTGTAGCCATAGAAGCTGATACACTAGCCATTTTCTGTAGATTACAATCAAACCATGCCTGGGTAGTATTTTCTTCAAAATCAGTAAGCAAAATGTTTATTTCATCTGATTGAACAAATGCAAATTTTGCTCCCATTATGTTTTTGCATAGATATGCTGCGGTGGCATCCATATCCTCAATTAGACCTAAATCAAATGGCCTTTCCAAGCCTTTTGTGAATGTGTGAAAAGCTTTGCCGTCTACCCTGATTAAAGTATAACTTCTGCGTGGCAAGAAGTAACGAGTTCTATTCTCGTAATTGCTTTTCATTCTATCTCCTAAATTGTCTTTCATCTTTATTTTAAATCGTAACGTTTATCCCTAATTAATTGATCCTGTGTTTCGGCAAAACTCTTTGTGTACTTATGAATATCCCAATTCATAATTTTAGTGCCAGTAATAGTATCTTCCCAATGTCTCCCTTTCCTTTGATACCTTACAGGGAGGTCTTTAAGTTGTTGTTCTTTTTTCATGGCTTAACTTTTCAATACTTAGTATATCTTTTATAATGTTATCAAGTTCTTGCTTATATCTTTGTAAGGATCTGTATGCCTTCACGGATTTGATGAAATATAAACTTTGTGTCCTCGAATTAATTGTGTCCATATAAAACATCCTATTGTTAATTTTCTTCATGGCAAGTCCTCTAAATAAATAAACAAATGAACTAAAGCAGAAGCAAGCACTATCAATAATGCTATGCCTGTATCTTTATTGAATATTATTGCTTTCATAAGTACAATTCTTTAATACTAATTTATCTCTTTCTTTAATTAAGCTGTATAATTGCTTATCAGCTATTTTTACACAGTAGGTCGTGTTTTGCTTGACTAACCATACATAGTTGCTCTTATCGCTTCTTTTAAGCTTTACAACTACTCCTATAACATCAACAGTCTTTCCTAACTGCCATTTAGTGTTTAGGGAGTATGATAGGTTGATTGTGTTGGCGTTAGCAACCTTTACTTGACTGACTGCCACGTAACAATTCAATACAAGCAGCCATAGCGCTAATTTTAGTTTCTTGTTTTTCATATTCTTCGTTAAATAGTGTTAATACTTGTTCTAGTTCCTTGAAGCTGCTATATGCTTCCCGATAGTGTATGACTGTTGTTTCTTTATTAAGCAATATTTTTTGCAACTGCTCAATTCTTTTCTCTAAATACTGTTTTACTATTTCCATTTTGTTTCAATTAATATCTTATATATTATTCCAATACAAGCAATGCTTAACCAGAATAAAATATAGAATAGGGTTTTAAATATCTGCTTCATCTTTTAAATCCTCACAAGGGTATTTAATGCTATCATATTTAGCCCATATAACCATTATAAGCCCCGATGATAAGCTTACATACAAGAACAGCTCGAGATTTATTAAAGCAGCTACCACATATGTTATGGTTGCTATTGTTAAGATGATAGTTGTTAGTTTTTTCATTTTAGTTATTCTTTTAACATTATTACACAAACAATAAACACCATTACAGATCCTCTAATAACATAACTAGCATCAAACATATATTTACCTAATAAGTAAGAGATAACTCCTGTAATGAGAGATATGAAAGCGATAGAGGTTAGAATTGTTCTTTTATTTGAAGTCATGACTCTAAATACTCGTTTACAGCTTTTGCATCATAATCTTTAGAGTATGGATCACCATTTTCATATAAAGCTAATCGTAGCATAAGTTTATTTAATTCCTTATCGTCAATTTTTATAGCCCTATCTGCTACTTGTGATAAAATGTCAGAAAAAATCTGTAATGGTGTTCTAAGTATTGCCATATGATTGTTTGACATTATTTCTTTTATCAAACCAGGCGTATTTACGCGCCAATCTAAATTTTTCATTATTTCTCTGTTTTAAATCTGTTAAACATTAGTTTATTATAATATGCACAGTATCTTCTTATAAGACTGCCTATGTATTGTTCTCCTCTTTGGTAGTATGGATAGTTTTTCATTGTTTAAGTAGTTTACGTTTTAAATTGATACAGTTAGCATGACATAGCCAACCATTATAACTCGCTATTGATTCCTTATTTGGATTATACTTTAGCATTCTGGCATAATTTTTTTTGATTGACTTGCGAATAAGAACATGTGTATGATATGATTTATACCCTAAAAAATCAATCCCTCTTGCTGATACAGGAAATACTTGATAGTTACCTTTAACCTCTAAATTAAGTTCGGTTTTTAAATAATCTCTTATCTTGAAGAACAATTGGTGTAAATAGTCTTTGTTGTCCGCTAAGATTACTATATCATCACAGTAACGCCAAACATGCTTAATCTTTAATTCTTCTTTCAACCAATGATCAAAATAGCTTAAATAGAAATTGCCGAAATATTGAGAAATGTAATTACCAATTGGTATTCCGCTTTCACCATCTATAATTTCAAACAACAACTTTATCAGCTGTTTATCTTTGATTTTACGAACTAATAACGATTTAAGGATATTGTGCTCAACAGAAGGATAAAACTTCGTTATATCTATTTTAAGACAATACCTTGTTGATTTTTCATTTTGTAAAGCTAGTTTAATACTTTTCATTGCGCTATGCAATCCTCTACCTCTGATACAACTGTATGTGTTTCGGGTAAATGTTTTAACAAACATGCCACCTATCTTTTGTAGTATGGCATGTTGAATGACTCGATCTTTGTATGGCAGAACGAAAATCTCTCTTTCTTTAGGTTCGTGTATCTTGAATGTTTTATACTCTGGACTTTTGTAGTTACATAACATCAATTCTTGGTGTAGAACTTTGATGTTAGCATGTAAATTCTTTTTGAACCTAATAACACCACTTTGTTTTGATTTCCCTTTACAAGCATTATTATGAGCTAAATATAGATTATCAATACTAATAATGTCATTGTAAATGTTTCCTATTCTTTTCATACTTTGCTTATAGGGCAAGCTTTCGGATTTCCTACTAACATGCTTGCAAAATCCCCGCTTTATTTTTCACCAAGAGGTGAGGTCTATATCCTGTTTTATTTGATAAGCAACTCCGTAACCTGCATTGCAATTGTTGTAGTTGTTGTTGCAATTGAAAAGAAAAGCTGTGAACTTTTTTCTAGTACAAGGTCAATTGTTGATATACAACCCTTGTTCATTAATATCCGAACATGAAAACTATATAATCATCTTTAAATAGTTTCTGTATTAACTCTGCTTTTTCTCTTGTTTCAACATACAAGTCGGAACCCGCAAAGCAATCGCCGTAGTAGTAGGCGTAGCAAACGAAAGAAAAGCCGTTTTTTCTGTTATATAGCCAATTGTAATACTTGGGGTGATCTTCATTTTCAAAGTCTACTACCCATCCATCGTTTATGGCTTGAATGCCTGTCACAATTTTATGTCTTGAAAATTGTCTTCTTGCCTGATCTTTACCTAAAAAAGCAAAATCTTCAATTGTTAAAGGTTTTATTCCTAAAATTTCACACGCAGATTCATATCCTTTTAACCTGTCCTTAATGTCGGTTAAAAAGTGTTCTTCCCCGTAACTATCTATTAAGAATCGTTTAATTGTATCATTACCGTTTTTATAAGCTTCTAAAGCTTTTTCAAGGCTAAGTTTTAAGTTCATAGTTTTTTAAAATGAATAGTCTAAATATTGTTGTTTGAATACTTTTTGTGCATATAAGGCTAATTCTTTACTCTTTAAGTAAAGGTCGGAACCCGCAATGCAACCGTAGCAGTCGTAGTCGCAATCGAAAGAAAAGCCGTTATTACCATCTGAATAGGGATAGTTGTACCATTTCCATTCTGAATGATTGTGAAAGTCTGGTTTCCATCCTTCATTTAATGCCCTAATTCCAATAGTTAAAATGTGCCTATTAAAATACTTCTTTCTGTCCTCTTTTGGTAGAATGCCAAAATCAGCTTCTGTAAGTGGTTTAATACCCAATTCTTTACAGGCACTTTCGTAATCTTTTACTCTTTCTTTAACATCTAATAAGAAATGCTCTTTACCATAGGCATTAATTAGAAAGTCTTTAATTGATTGGTCACCTTTTTTGTAGGCTTCCTGTGCTTTGGATAAATCCAGTTTTAAATGTTTCATATTTTGTTTTTTAAAATTATTTTCTGTCAATTTTAGATAGCATTACCATAAGCACCACAATACAAATTACAGTAACGGCATAATAAGCTATTATAGACGATGGAATGTATAAATGAGGATCTAACCTTATAAACCTGATATCTTCGCTTGTAGCGCCTAAAACAATGCTAAAAAGAGCTGTTATGATTAATAGTACAAAGGCAGCAAGTTTAAGCATTACTTTGTCATTGTTCTTTAGTTTCATCTGTGAAAGTTTTTATCTTATTTAAACATTCTGTTAGTAGTTCAGCGAATTGATGGGCTTTATCTTGATCCGAAAAAGAAGCTGTTTGAATTTCAATTTCACTCTCATCAACTGCCATTACTGAATAATGGTCTTCTTCTCCCTCCTCACATCTATATGCTGTAAAAAAGGTTGAATGTTTTTTCATCGGTACAACCTTGTATTTCTCAAAGCTTAACCTAACTAGGCTAATGTTTTTATAAATAGTTTCCATAATATTAAATGTTTTTAAATGAAAAAAGGTAGCGCAACAGCACACTACCTTAAACCAAAATCAAATCCTAAATGAATAAATACCTATGAAATCTGTTGTTTGCCCTCATCCGAGGAAGCAATGTTTTTACGAACTTGTATATATAGTTGCTTCTGGAAATTCTTTGTAAGCAATTAATAGTTTGTTAAGCCAGGGCATGAAATCATCATAAGTACCCCAACCATTATCCGCATCAAATTGGCGGTAATATTCTGGCCTTGCTTTCATATCCTTTATACCGTCCTCTAATTCTTTTACTACATCCTTACATTTTTTACCCCAAGCATCCCAAGTGGCGCCATTTATATTTGCCACATCAGCCATTTTGCTAAGATTGTGCGTTATGTTGCAATCAAAAACTGTTTCGTCTTCACCTAAAGAAGTTATTTCACCACAATGAGGGCATTTAAGCGTGTTGTGGTTTTTAAGCATAATATCTAAGCTCATATCTGTTTTTTTTAAATCTGTGAAGTATAAAAAGCTAACAGACATAATATAAATGCTGTTAAGGCTATGTAGTTGCGTTTAGTTCCGGTCATGGCTAATTGATACAAATAGCGTTTACAAATCTTTCTTCCTCGTCAATATCTTCAAAGTTTTCAACTTGTGTAAACTCTTTGTCTATATTGTAGTTCCCTAGTGATGGGGCAAAGCCTATTTTAGCAAATTCATTACCTTCATCATCCATTGCGTATATAACTAATAAATCAGCATTTTTAGGGTTTTCTTCAACTATTTTGTTTAGTTGGTTAATATATTCTTGTAATTTCATGATATAATATTTAGTTTTCTTAAAATCTGTTTAGCTGTAGCATTAAGTAATGCAAAATGAAAGGAATGAAATAATACACTGTAATCAACTGTTTCGTATAGATGATATATTTCATTGTCTAATTGATAAAAACGCCTTAGAAGCGATGTATTGCTTTCTGTGTTGGCTTCTGGAATGTTAAATAGTTCTGTTTGCATGATCTTATTTACTAAGTTTAACAATCATTAATTGTATTCTTTTAAGTTCCTCAAATATATCGAGAGTGGGAAAGTCTATTGTGTTAGTCATGTTTTTGTTGATTATGCCATTTGATAAAATCAACCGCAGCGCCATAAACTGCATTTATTAGTGATTTCTCAAAAGAAACATTTTTAAATATTGGTGTGTCTCTTAATTCTGATATTTTAACATAACCGCCTGGGACAATTTCAACCCTAACAAACTGATCGCTATTAAATGGCGCATGGCCTTTTATAACCGTATTGCTTATTTTATCAATTACAGGCATTAATAAATTCCAGTTTTCATTGTATTGTAAATCTTCGTCATCCTGATTATTCAAATACCATCCGCCTAAAAAATCACCATCACCTAAATCATGATTTTCATTTATAAGCCCCATAAATCGAGCTATTAATATGTTGTTGTTTTCAGTCTGTTTCATTGCTTATAATCGTTTATTATTGTTTAATTGATAGTTTGTATTGGTTAAGGGGTTGTAGTTGATTGTATCGCGTTATTTCAATATTTGTATTGTGCACTCAGGAAATTCTTTTACAGCTTCGTTAAATTCGGTAAGTACACGTAAGGCATCCTCATATTTGCCCCATCCATTAGCAGGTTCAAATTGCCTAATTTTACTTTCTTTATCTTTCATTCTTTTAACAGCTCTGCTAACTCTGTCTTTAACATGTTTGCATAATTGATCATCTACTAAATCAACCCAATAATCTGTATTAAATGCGGCATTATACATACTTCTCACATTTGACGTAATATTAACTGAAAATATTTCTGTACTTACATTGCCAATTTTTTTTATTAATGAAATATCGTAACTCATTTTTAAGCGTGTTTAATTAATTAGTTAATAGTTTAGTTGTCTTCTGTATTTAAAGGGCTTAGAACCTTCCAAAATGGGCTACATTACAACTTTAACAGTCCTACATATAACGCTGATACTTACAATCTAGCTGGCTGTGTGCTTCTTTGATTCGGCTATGCACTATTACTGCCTACAATCACTTTCGATTGGTCATTATTTTTCATTATTTCTAATGTGTAGTTCCGCATAACTACCAAATTGCGTCAATCATTATTTTAAAACGCCAGATTGATAA
>Ga0302349_1000266_pt1 | contig 76951 bp, 66 predicted proteins | sample PhyAR1_FD_202176 | JGI IMG/M metagenome (GOLD analysis project Ga0302349, IMG submission 202176) | Leaf surface microbial communities from alfalfa plants in UC Gill Tract Community Farm, Albany, California, United States - DLSL A.R1... | ecosystem: Host-associated > Plants > Phyllosphere >... | reverse complement strand
CTTCTGACGGGGTCTTGATCGCTTTCTTCAGCGCCGTGACATAACCTTCCAGTGAGTTAAAGGTAATGCCCAGCGAGCTCTGGGATTTGTTGGTGTAGCCTAAATCACTCAGACGCAGCGAGGTGGCATAAGGCAGCCACATCGTATCTTTATCATTGGTTTCAAACGGCAGCGCGCTCTCGCGGCCCTGCAGGAAACTGGAGCTGATGGCAGGCGACGCCCCAAACAGATAAGGGATCACCCAGCCAAAACGGTAATAGTTGCGGATCAGTCGCAGATAGCCGGCAGAGATGGTCTCTTTACCGCTTTCCTGATCTTTCACATCGGCCCACTCCTGCCAGAAAGAGAGCGGCAGCGAGAAGTTATAGTGAATGCCGGAGATGGTCTGCATCAGCGCGCCGTAACGGTTTTTCAGCCCTTCACGGTACAGGGTTTTCATCTGGCCTATATTCGATTTACCGTACTGCGCCAGTTCAATCTTGTTCGCATCGTCAATCTCGCACGGCATGCTGAAGGGCCACATACGCTCTTCGCCGAGTTCACGGGCGACATGACGATGAATATCACGCAGGAATGCCAGCATGTGATCAATGCTGTGATCCACTGGCGTAATGAACTCCAGCAGCGTTTCGGCAAAATCGGTGGTAATCCAGTCATGCTTCAGCGCCGAACCCAGTGATTCGGGATGGCCGCTTTCCGCCAGTTTACCGTCTGCCTGCACGCGCAACGTTTCACGTTCGATGCCACGGCCGATACCCTTGAGGGCATCAGGATGCGCTTCCAGCCAGGAGAGCGCTTTAGATACGTCCGGGATCACATTAACCTCCCGCTGTGAGAATAATTTATTTTTGTTCAGCATAATGTTAACCGTAGCCTCGAATCTGTGCGAATCAATGCCACCATTGCATTCCCTGTAAAGTGGCGGTCGCGATAACGATATAACGCAGTGTTTTACCGACAGCGAGAAACAACATCGCAGGTAACCAGGCGAAGCGTAACCAGCCCGCAAGCACGCAGAGCAGATCACCTACCACCGGCAACCAGCTGAATAACAGTGCTGCAGGACCCAATCGGTGCAACCACGTCATTGCTGTGTCATGCCATCGCCCCTGACGTTTTAACGGCAGCAAGCGACCAAGAAAAATGTTGGTTAAGCCGCCCAAGGTGTTCCCCAGTGATGCGGCCAAAAGCAACCCGTAAACTGACGTCTTTTTTGCAATTAATAGTGCTACCAGCAGTACTTCAGAGCTTCCCGGCAGGAGCGTCGCACTTAAAAAACTGCTGCCAAACAGTGAGGCATAAGCGAGCGAGTCACTCACAGTAAGCGGACGTCCACGACATCCATTCCTGCCGCTTTCGCCGCCTGAACCCCAAAATCTGCATCTTCAAAAACGATACAGCGCTCTGGTGCCACGCCCATCAGCTCGGCGCAGCGTAAGAAGGTATCCGGTTCAGGTTTGTGCCGCTGTACGTCATCAGCACCGACAACCGCGGAGAACAGCTCACGTACGCCCAGCTGGGTCAGTAACGCATCCGCCATGCTGTGTTCGCTGCCGGTACCCACCGCCATAGGACGACGGCCGTGGTACGCCTTCACCACTTCCATCAGCGGGAGCGGCTGAACATTTTCCAGCAGCATCGCTTTCACAGCGGCGGTCTTTTCAGCGGCAAGAAGATGAGGATCGTGAGACGACTGGTTGGTTTCGATGATGAACTGCGCCAGTCGCCAGGTCGGAGCACCATTAAAGCCAACAATACGCGCTTCATCCAGCGTCATTCCGTAACGCGCCAGTACCTGACGCCACGCTTTTCGATGTGTCGGCTCAGTATCGAGAATCGTGCCGTCCATATCGAAAATCAGGGCGTCGTATTGATCGTACATTGTCACTCCGGACCTCCTGTAAATGAGACATTACTTTAGCCTAATGTGCACAGGTTGTCGCCAGGGTGGATGAACAGCAAATGCTTTGAAAGCATTAGCAATTTTTCTTTTCAGATAAAGGTGATCGCCTGCGACCGGCAATAACAGTACGAAATTGCTGCGTTTTTTACATTCTGGTGACCAACGTCGATCGCCAGACATTAATGAAACGCGAACAACAGAAAACCGGATTCGAACATTAACAATCAGAGCAGAGAGAGATCAGACAGGATTTCAGCAGGTGCAATAAAGCGATGACGTAACGGAGAGAACATGGGGAGAAGTAAAAAAGAAATGCAGAGGGTGCTTCGGGGAGGATGACTCAGCTTTCGCTTCGAGAGTCGTTGCTGAAGCAACGTTGTCATCCTTAGTGCAGTCTGACGATTTTCACGCTATGACACACTGAGACGCTTTCCCTATCCGAAGATATGGTGCATCCAGGAGGATTCGAACCTCCGACCGCTCGGTTCGTAGCCGAGTACTCTATCCAGCTGAGCTATGGATGCATTGGGGAATAACTTTTTTATGGACTTACAGAAATCAACCTGGGAATGATACGAAGAATGGTGCATCCAGGAGGATTACTCAGCTTGCGCTTCGCCCTGCGGGCCGTTGCTGAAGCAACGTTATCCTCCTTAGTGCAGTCTGACGATTTTCACGCTATGACACACTGAGGCACTTAACCATATCCGAAGATATGGTGCATCCAGGAGGATTCGAACCTCCGACCGCTCGGTTCGTAGCCGAGTACTCTATCCAGCTGAGCTATGGATGCATTGGTTTAATTCTTGTACAACGCAGGGTGCTAACTACTCACCATGAAAGGAATTGCTAGTTCACTTTACTTCTTTTATTCCGAATGGTGCATCCAGGAGGATGACTCAGCTTGCGCTTCGCCCTGCGGGCCGTTGCTGAAGCAACGTTATCCTCCTTAGTGCGCCCTGAACGCTAATGCGTCATGTCACACCGAGGCACTTCTCCATATTCGAAAATATGGTGCATCCAGGAGGATTCGAACCTCCGACCGCTCGGTTCGTAGCCGAGTACTCTATCCAGCTGAGCTATGGATGCATCGGAAATGGCGGTGAGGGAGGGATTCGAACCCTCGATACAGCTTTTGACCGTATACTCCCTTAGCAGGGGAGCGCCTTCAGCCTCTCGGCCACCTCACCTTACGCGTTCTTCCGAACTGCGCCGCTGAACTTTGTTTCCGCTCATCGGCACTGCGTGGCGCACATATTACTTTCCCGGACTTTTAAGTCAAACAATTTTTCCGAAACTTTGTTTGATTGAGCAAATCACACACAATTGGGACAAAATGGCGACAAAAAGAGTGAATTATCAACAATGAAAGATGATGGAGTTAACAAAAAAGGGGATAAGCGGGAGAAAAGAAAAAGGCAGGTTTTACGCAAAAAGCGGTAGCGCCTCGCACAAGTGCGAGACGCTGAATCCGTTAAACGCTGGTTTGTTGCGTTTTTTCAGCCTGGATGCGTTGATAGATCTCTTCGCGATGCACAGACACTTCTTTCGGAGCGTTAACCCCGATGCGAACCTGGTTACCTTTAACACCCAGCACCGTTACAGTCACCTCATCACCGATCATGAGGGTTTCACCAACTCGACGAGTTAGAATAAGCATTCTTTGCTCCTTGAAAGATTAAAAGAGTCGGGCTTGTACAGGCTCCCGGCATTATCCATCATTTAACGCTGCACAATGAGTATGAGAAATACACCAATGCACATCGATGCGCTAATACATTCTGCTGATAGTTAGTTTAGCCGAAATACACTACATCAACCTGACTTTGTCATTTGCTGCTTTAACATCCTATTAAAAAGCGCCGGAACAACCGTTCTGACGCTTTATACGATGCCTTGTTTTAATTCACTTACAGACGGCTGCTGACCCAGTCCTCAACCCCTGCTAAAGCGCCTTTGAGAGCACCCGCATCGGTTCCGCCAGCCTGCGCCATATCCGGGCGACCACCGCCTTTTCCACCGACCTGCTGCGCCAGACCCGCAATCAGTTCACCGGCTTTAACCCGATCGGTCAGATCTTTGGTCACACCTGCGATCAACGACACTTTACCTTCCGCCACCGTTGCTAACACGATGATGGCAGAGCCAAGCTGGTTTTTCAGGTCATCGACCATGGTGCGCAACATTTTCGGCTCGACATTACTCAGCTCACTGACCAGCAGCTTCACCCCTTTTACATCGATGGCATTGCTGCTCAGTGACGCACTTTCCTGCGCAGCTTGCTGATCGCGCAGCTGCTGTAACTCTTTCTCCAGCGCCCGTACGTGATCAACCAGACCGCGTACTTTCTCATTCAGGTTGCTGCTGTTGGCTTTCACCAGCTGCGCCAGATCCTGTAGCTGGCTGCTCTGGGCGTTAACCTGCGCCAGCGCACCTTCACCAGTAATCGCTTCAATACGACGAATACCGGCTGCAGTCCCTGACTCCGCCTGAATGCGGAACAGGCCGATGTCGCCGGTACGTGCCGCGTGAGTCCCGCCGCACAGCTCAACTGAGAAATCACCCATGGTCAGCACGCGCACGCGCTGATCGTATTTCTCACCAAACAGCGCCATGGCACCTTTGGACTTCGCCGCTTCAAGATCCATCACTTCAGTTTCCACCGGCAAGTTGCGGCGAATCTGCGCGTTGACGATATCTTCGACCTGACGAATCTCCTGAGGTTTCATCGCTTCGAAATGCGAGAAGTCGAAACGCAGGTACTTGTCGTTAACCAGTGACCCTTTCTGCGCTACATGATCACCCAGGACCTGACGCAGTGCGGCATGTAATAAGTGAGTAGCGGAGTGGTTCAGACGGATACGCGCCCGGCGTGCCGCATCAACTACAGCCTCAAGGCGATCGCCGATACGTAATTGCCCTGACGTCAGCTTACCGATATGACCGATCGCCTGACCATATTTTTGTGTATCCTGCACGCTAAATTCAGCATTCTTCCCTGTCAGCACGCCGGTATCACCCACCTGGCCGCCTGATTCACCGTAGAATGGCGTTTCATCCAGCACCACAACCGCGTCCTGACCGGCGGTGACTTCATTTACCGCCTCGCCCGCCACGTAGAGAGCTTTCACCGTAGCCGCTAAATCGAGCTGGTCATAACCTTTGAAAGAAGACGCCGCATCGATACGAATAACGTTGCTGTAATCCGCCCCGAAACCACTCGCTTCACGTGCACGCTGGCGCTGTTGTTCCATCGCCTGCTCAAAGCCCGCTTCGTCAATCTTCAGGTTGCGCTCGCGGCAAACATCTGCCGTCAGGTCAGCCGGGAAGCCAAAGGTGTCATACAGACGGAACACCGTTTCGCCATCCAGCGTATCGCCCTGCAGTTTCGCCAGCTCTTCATCCAGCAGCGCTAAGCCACGCTCCAGCGTCTTAGCGAACTGCTCTTCTTCGCTTTTCAGTACCTGCTCAACCTGAGCCTGCTGACGCTGTAACTCTTCACCGGCCGCTCCCATCACCTCAACCAGTGGCGCGACCAGCTTATAGAAGAACGCATCTTTCGCACCCAGCATGTTGCCATGACGTACGGCGCGACGAATGATGCGACGCAGCACGTAGCCGCGGTTCTCATTCGACGGGATCACCCCATCGGCAATCAGGAAGGCGCAGGAACGAATGTGGTCAGCAATCACGCGCAGTGATTTGTTGCTGAGATCGGTCGCACCGGTCACCTGCGCAACTGCCTGAATCAGTTTCTGGAACAGGTCAATTTCATAGTTAGAGTTGACGTGCTGCAGCACGGCAGAAATGCGCTCAAGGCCCATACCGGTATCAACCGACGGTTTCGGCAGCGGCAGCATGGTGCCATCCGCCTGACGATTGAACTGCATAAAGACGATGTTCCAGATCTCTATGTAGCGGTCGCCATCCTCTTCCGGGCTGCCCGGCGGTCCACCCCAGATGTGATCGCCGTGATCGTAGAAAATCTCGCTGCAGGGACCACAAGGACCGGTATCGCCCATCTGCCAGAAGTTATCTGACGCGTAAGCACCGCCTTTGTTGTCGCCGATACGAATAATGCGCTCGTGCGGCACGCCAATCTCGTTGGCCCAGATGGCGTAAGCCTCGTCATCGGTCTCATATATCGTGACCCACAGACGCTCTTTTGGCAGGCCGAACCACTGCTCGCTCGTCAACAGTTCCCAGGCAAAAGCAATGGCCTCTTTCTTGAAGTAGTCACCGAAGCTGAAATTGCCCAGCATTTCAAAGAAAGTGTGGTGACGTGCGGTGTAGCCGACATTTTCAAGATCGTTGTGTTTACCGCCGGCACGCACGCAGCGTTGTGAGGTGGTCGCGCGCGAATAATCACGCTTGTCCTGGCCGAGGAACACATCTTTGAACTGGTTCATTCCGGCGTTGGTAAACAGCAACGTCGGATCGTTATTCGGTACGAGGGAGCTGCTGGTTACAACCTGATGTCCCTTGCTATGAAAAAAGTCGAGAAACGCTTGACGGATCTCAGCAGTGCTCTTGCTCATATATATCCTGGAATCACGCTAACGAACGTTCCATCTTCTCCGCGATGCCACATCCTGGCGGCGCCCGATGAGAGGAACAAAAAGTGGGAATAAGATAAATTTTCTTCAGTGGGAAGTAAAATTACATCGGCTTTTAGTCGTCAAAATTTCTGAAAACGGACTGAATATCTTCGGTCATGAAGCCTTTTGACTGAAGATAGCGCAGGACTTTGGCTTTCTCTTTCCATTCTTTCGGTAACGGATGACCAAATTTACGCTCAGCCAGCTGGGCAGCGCAGGCAGACCAGTCAACCTCGGTCTCTTCCATCGCAATATCAATTGCTTCGCGATCGATTCCTTTTTGCGCCAGCTCCATACGCACCCGTTGTGAACCAAAACCTTTGCGGCTGCGGCTCTGAATAAAACGTTCGGTGAAACGCTCGTCGTTTAACCAGCCATTTTCCTGGCACCAGTTCAGCACTTTTTCCAGCAGCTCTTCGGTGACGATTTCCGGTTCTTTCTGCTGCGCCCAGGCGGCACGCTGCGCCGACTGTTGCAGCTTGCGTGCTAGTTCTGCACGGCTGTGATCGCGCTGGCCCAGGATGCGCATCGCGCGATCGAGCAGACGAGAAAAGGAGACAACGTTGGATTGGGGCTGAGATTGTTCAGTCATACTGCGCACCTTGTACAAACGGGAGGAGGATTATGGCGACAGAACGGCAGAGAAGGAAGGTAAGAAAGGCAGGATGTCAGGTAAATAAAACAGCGGGAGTGGATAGCTCCACCCCCGCGTCAGTGATTAGAAGTCTTCGTTCGCTTCGCTCGCTGCGTTTTCCACTTTGTCAGCAGACTGCTCTGCTGCCAGTTTATCGTCAGCGCCGTTCAGTAGCATCTCACGTAACTTCATATCGATTTCGTTTGCCACAGCCGCATTCTCTTTCAGGAAGTTGCCGGCATTCGATTTACCCTGACCAATCTTATCGCCATTGTAGCTGTACCATGCACCCGCTTTTTCAATCAGCTTGTGCTTCACGCCCAGGTCGACCAGCTCGCCGAAGGTGTTGATACCTTCGCCGTACATGATCTGGAACTCAGCCTGTTTGAATGGCGCGGCGATTTTGTTTTTCACCACTTTAACGCGGGTCTCACTGCCGACTACGTTATCGCCCTCTTTGATGGCACCGATACGGCGGATATCAAGACGGACAGAGGCGTAGAACTTCAGCGCGTTACCCCCGGTGGTGGTTTCCGGGTTACCAAACATCACACCAATTTTCATACGGATCTGGTTGATGAAGATCAGCAGCGTGTTGGACTGTTTCAGGTTACCGGCCAGCTTACGCATCGCCTGGCTCATCATACGTGCCGCAAGGCCCATGTGAGAGTCACCGATTTCACCTTCGATTTCCGCTTTCGGCGTCAGGGCCGCCACGGAGTCAACGATGATGACGTCAACCGCGCCTGAACGTGCCAGCGCATCACAAATCTCCAGCGCCTGCTCACCGGTATCGGGCTGTGAACAGAGCAGGTTGTCGATGTCTACGCCCAGTTTCTTGGCGTAAACCGGGTCCAGCGCATGTTCCGCATCGATAAAGGCACAGGTTTTGCCTTTACGCTGTGCCGACGCAATCACCTGCAGGGTCAGCGTGGTTTTACCTGAAGACTCGGGTCCGTAAATCTCAACGATACGGCCCATTGGCAGACCGCCTGCACCTAATGCAATATCCAGTGACAGCGAACCGGTAGAGATGGTTTCCACATCCATTGAGCGGTCTTCACCCAAGCGCATGATGGAGCCTTTACCAAATTGCTTCTCAATCTGGCCCAGCGCGGCAGCTAAAGCCTTTTGTTTGTTTTCATCAATCGCCATTTCAACTCCTAATCAAGCCGGGTAAACACGCACTCATGGGTGCCTGCACTCTTTCTGTTGCCGACAATTATACTGTATAGTCATACAGTATCAAGTTTAATTTGTCAGAAATTCGCCATACAGCTTCTGCAATGCCCAGCCAACGGACTGACGACGTACCGCCTCACGGTCACCGGCGAAATGCTGCTGAAAAGTCAGGGTTTTATCTTGCGGACCGGCAAAACCAAACCAGACGGTGCCGACTGGCTTCTCCTCACTGCCGCCATCCGGCCCGGCAATACCGCTCACCGAAATAGCATAGTCCGCCTGGGCCGCGTGTCGGGCGCCCAGCGCCATTTCACGCACCACGGCTTCACTCACCGCCCCGTACTGTTCCAGCGAGGTGGCCTGCACACCTACCAGCTGCTGTTTGGCATCATTGCTGTAGGTCACGAAGCCACGTTCAAACCAGGCGGAGCTGCCGCTGATGTCAGTAAATACCTTAGCAATCCACCCGCCGGTGCAGGATTCGGCACAGGTCACGGTGGCGTTCTGCTGTTTAAGCTTCTCACCTATCTGCGCGCTAAGCGCCTGCAACTGCTGATCATCCATCGCGTTTCTCCCTCAGGTCGTGGGTTGAACGTGGAGCAATATCATCACGTTTTCAAGCCCTCTATCCAGTATTGCGCGCTTTTTGCGACCTGCTTTCCCTGAGCATCAGGTTTTTTTCACCGCCACAATAAAAAGACGCGGGAAAGCGAGCAGAACCTGACCATCGCGCTGCGCCGGATAGGCGCTGAGCAGACGCTGATGATAGGCCGCCAGAAAATCGGCCTGGCTGGCGTCATCCAGCGGGGCGAGAAATGGACGCAGACCGGTCGCCTGGAGCCAGCTGATAATCGCCTGAGCATCGGCCATCACGTGATAATAGGTGGTGCGCCAGATATCCACTTCGCAACCCGCCTGAGTCAGCAGATCGTAATATTCCCCGCTGGAGAGCAGCTGTTTACGGTCTGCTGTCTCCGCACCGATACGCGTACGCCAGGGCTCGGCTGCCGCCACTTCGCGCATTAATTGATGCGAGGGTTCATTGAGATTATCGGGCATCTGTACCGCCAGCACGCCGCCGGGCGCCAGCTGTTTTACCAGATGGGGAAACAGCACGGCATGGTTATCCAGCCATTGCAAAGAGGCGTTGGCATAAATCACCTGCTGAGGCGCTTCCGCCTGCCAGCTGCGGATATCCGCCTGTACAAAATGGCAGTGCGGTAACCGTTCGCGCGCCTGGGCTAGCATCGCGGCAGAACTGTCGAGACCGCAGACTTTTGCCAGCGGCCAGGCCTCCGTCAGCAGTTCAGTGCTGTTGCCCGGACCGCAGCCCAAATCGGTGACCTGTTCAACCTCTTCAGAGCTGATGCGCGCCAGCAGCTCACGCGCCGGACGGGTACGTTCCGCCTCAAATTTGCGATACAGCACAGGATCCCACTCTTTCATGCTCACCTCCGGTTGCGTTATCTGACGTGACCGCTTGTTAAGACGCTTTAAAAGCGGAAAAGTGCGACCCATTGCTCAATTCTGAATCGAATGCTGGTAGTGGTCAGGGTGAATAATTAAGTTAAAACATTGTTTCATTTTTCCGAAACGTCTTCAGGAGTGAGTCATGACTGCAGAATCTGCCTTTGCCGGTGTCTGGTGCCCCTCAGTTACCCCATTTAATGCGCAGGGTGCCCTCGATATCGATGCGCTCGGACGCCATTTTTCCCGCCTTAACGCTTCAGGCATTGATACCTTACTGATCATGGGCAGCATTGGCGAGTTCGCCTCACTGACGCAGCAGGAACGCTTACAGCTGATCAAAGAAGCCCGGCCATTGTCGCCGTTAAAAAAGGTGGCTAACGTCTCTGCCACCTGTATTCCCGATATGCTGACGCTGGCGGATGCGGCATGGAAAAGTGGTTACGACGCGGTTATGGTGCTGCCGCCCTACTATTACGGCCAGACGCAGGCGCAGCTGATGCACTACTTTGAAGCACTCGATCAACAGCTAGGCGGAAAGTGGTTTGCCTATAACTTTCCGGCACGTACCGGCTGCGATCTGACCCCGACGCTGGTCGCTGCGTTAGCCGCAAAATTACCCAATTTCGTCGGCATCAAGGATACGGTGGACTGCCTGTCACACAACCGGGCAATGATTGAAGAGACCAGGAAGGTGCGCAGTGATTTTGCGGTGCTGTCGGGCTATGACGAATATCTGCTGCCTAACTTGCTGGCGGGCGGTGCCGGCGTCATTTCAGGGCTGAATAATATTGTGCCGGAGGTTTTTGCGCAGATGATGCAGGCGTGGCGTGACGGCAATCTGGCTGAGCTGACCCGTCTCCAGCAGCAGATCGGTCGGTTGATGGCAATTTACAGTATCGGCGATGATTTTGTGACCACCATTAAAACCGCGGTGTCGCGTCGCTATGACTCAATGGGGAGCGCGTCGCGTAATTATGGCGGCAGCTTAGATGCGCAGCAGTGCGCGGCGCTGGATCGGTTGTTCAGTTAGCTTCTGTCACGGGCGCGTCCCTGCGCCCGTCAGCTCAGTTCTTTTTCACGAACTCAGATTTTAATTTCATTGGACCAAAACCGTCGATCTTACAATCGATGTTGTGATCCCCTTCCACCAGACGAATGCTTTTCACTTTGGTGCCAATCTTCAGGGAAGAAGAGCTGCCCTTCACTTTAAGATCTTTAATCACCGTGACGCTGTCGCCATCTGCCAGCAGATTACCGTTAGCATCGCGCACTTCCAGCGTTTGATTGCTGCTTTCGCTTTCCGCCTCGGTCCAGATATGACCACAGGAAGGACAGTTAAGGTTATCGCCGTCTTGCCAGGTATAATCGGCGTGACAGGCTGGGCAGGCAGGTAAAGACATAACGACTCCAGAGATAACAGTGGCGGATAGGCCTGAAAAAGGGCGTTATCATATAACCTTACTGTTAATAAGGACAGTCTTTATAGCAGCCCGCCCTGACGCGCCTTACTCACCGCCTCACCTAACTGCCACACCGCCATCGCGTAATGGGTGCTGTGGTTATAACGGGTAATGACATAAAAATTGGGTAAGCCGTACCAGTACTGATAGCTGGTACCGAGATCAAGCCGTAACAGGCTCACTTCATCATTACCGTTGAGCGATCCCTGCGGTGACAGGCCTGAAGCGGCCAGCATGCTGACGCTGTAGCGGGTTTTGAAGCCATCGTCGAGCAGCGGCGCCTGACCACTGGCCGGAACCGCGATGTTCTCGCCGCTGCGCCAGCCGTGCTGCTGGAAGTAGTGAGCCACGCTGCCGATGGCATCCACCGGATCCCACAGGTTGGCATGGCCGTCGCCGTTGAAGTCAACCGCATACTCTTTGTAGGACGACGGCATGAACTGACCATAGCCCATCGCCCCGGCAAAGGAGCCTTTAAGTGCCAGCGGATCGTCCTGTTCGTTACGCGCCATCAACAGAAAAGTTTCCAGCTCGCTGCTGAAGTAAGCGGCGCGGCGCGGATAGTTAAAGGATAAGGTGGCGAGCGCATCGAGAATACGCGTTTTTCCCATCACGCGGCCCCAGCGCGTTTCGACGCCAATAATCCCGACGATGATTTCAGGCGGAACGCCGTAAACCTGCTGTGCACGCTGCAGCGCATCCTGATATTGATCCCAGAATGCCACACCATTCTGGACGTTATCTGGCGTAATAAACTTATTGCGATAGCGAATCCAGGCACCGTTCGGCCCCGGCGCTGGCGTATAGCTTGGTGCCTGGCGATCCATCAGGCGCAGCACGTAATCCAGCCGTTTGGCCTGACCCAGAATGTTATGCAACTGCTGGCGATCGAAGCCGTGCTTCTCCACCATCTGATCGATAAATTGTTCCGCGGCCGGATTACCGGCGAAGTCACCCGACATTGCCGATCCACTGTGCGACGGCTGGAGTAAAAATCCACCTTGCGGCGCAGCCAGCATCTTTTGCTGTTGGGGAACCTCAGGTTTGCTGCTGCAGGAGGCCAGTAACGGGATGAACGCAAGGAGAGCTAGCTTGAGACGCATCGGTTATCCATAAACGAGGGGTAAATTCAGATGCGCTAATAGTAGTCGTTCAGCGCAACGACATACAGGTCAAATTCTTAAAAAAACGTCAAGGCTGTCGCCTGAAAAACGGCCACCGGATGCGCAGTTCCGGTGGCCGTTAGTGGCTTAGCGGCGGTTTCTGACCAGCTGATAGCGGCGGGTCAGATACTCCACCGGCGCACTCCAGATATGGACCAGCCGGCAGAACGGAAACAGCAGGAACAGCGTCATTCCCAGCACCATGTGGATGCGGTAAATCAGCGCTACGCCGTCAAGATGCTGTGATGCGCCACCGTGGAAGGTCACCACTGCCTGCGCCCAGCCCACCAGCTTCATCATCTCACTGCCATCCATATGCTGTGCCGAGAAAGGAATGGTCAGCAAGCCCAGCGTCGCCTGCGCCACCAGTAAGCTCAGGATAAGAATATCGCCGACGCTGCTGGTGGCCCGCACCCGCGGATTCATCAGACGGCGTTTCAGCAGCAATGCCCCGCCCGCCAGGGTCATCGCGCCAAACAGCCCACCGGCAATCATCGCCAGCTTCTGTTTAACGTCGATCGGCAGAAAGGATTCATACATCCAGTGCGGCGTCAGCATCCCGACGATGTGACCGAAAAAAATGCCGATGATGCCAATGTGGAACAGGTTGGACGCGAGACGCATTCCTTTTTTGTCCAGCATCTGACTGGAGCCGGCCCGCCAGCTGTACTGTCCGTAGTCATAGCGCAGCCAGCTGCCGACCAGAAACACCGTTCCGGCAAGATAGGGGTAAATATCAAAGAAGAAAGTGTTGATAAAATTCATGCTGATTCTCCTGTGGCGCGCGTTGTCGCCTGAGCAACATCCAGATACTGCGGCGCAACCGCGTCGGCAAAACGGCGCTGATGCGCCGCCTGCTGTGCCGAAGCACAGCCCTGTTCGCCGAGAAATTTGATCTGCTCCTCTTCCCAGACGGCATCCAGTGCCGCTGGGGTATCGTCGCGCGCTTCCTGCGCCACCTGCGGGCGTAACGCGTCAGGCTGGATCGCGGTGCCTGAAAGCGCTAACAGTGCGCTGAACAGATCGGCATAAGGACTCTGACGTTCCACCAGCCGCGCCGCCAGCAGCGCCAGAATCGGTGCGATATCCTCCAGCCCCTGACGCGCCTCGTCAGCCGTTTTACAGGCGAGGTATTCGAGGTAGAGCGGCAGATAATCAGGCAGCTCTTTGCTGTCCAGCTCCAGCCCATCGGCCCGATACTGCGCCAGCAAATCGACCATCGCCTGGCCGCGATCGCGTGACTCGCCATGCACATGTTCAAACAGCAGCAGCGAGGTGGCGCGGCCGCGATCAAACAGCTCGCAGTAATCAGCCTGCACGTCGAGCAGTGGCCGGGCGCAGAGCTGATTAATAAAGCGCACCAGCTTTGCACTCTGCTGCAGGTTCAGTTCACAAGCGCTTTCCAGCGCCTCGATCAGCGCCTGATGATGGGTAAACAGCGCCTCATCCGGATAATCGAGCAGGCGCGACAGCACACGTAGCGCAATCATGATGCATCCTCCGGACGTACGGTTTTTTTACTGATGTCGATGGCATCAATACGGCGGCTGTTAAACAGGTTGAATTTGCTGTCGCTGCCGTGGCAGCCATCGCCGAAGCTAAAGCCGCAGCCTTTACTTTCCGGGAAGGCTTCACGCGCCAGTTCACGATGGCTGGACGGCACCACAAAGCGATCTTCGTAATTGGCAATCGCCAGATAACGGTACATCTCCTGTGCCTGCGCCTCGCTCAGGCCAACCTGCTCCAGCGCCCGCACATCCCGTTCACCTTCGACGCTTTCCGCTCGCTTGTAGTGACGCATCGCCAGCATCCGTTTCAGCGCCAGCAGCACCGGCGCGGTATCACCGGCGGTCAGCAGGTTCGCCAGGTACTCAACCGGAATGCGCAGGCTTTCAACATCCGGCAGCACGCCGGTGTGTGCCAGCGCGCCACCGTCAACGGCTGACTGGATTGGCGACAATGGCGGCACATACCACACCATCGGCAAAGTGCGATATTCAGGGTGCAGCGGCAGCGCCAGCTTCCACTCCATCGCCATTTTGTACACCGGTGAACGTTGCGCCGCGTCGATCACGCTCTGCGCGACGCCATCTTTCAGCGCCTGGGCGATCACCGCCGGATCGTTGGGATCAAGGAAGATATCCAGCTGGCTCTGATAAAGATCTTTTTCATTCTCCGCCGAAGCAGCCTGCTCAATGCGGTCAGCGTCATACAGCAGCACGCCGAGATAGCGGATACGGCCGACGCAGGTTTCCGAGCAGACGGTGGGCTGACCGGCTTCAATACGCGGATAACAGAAAATACATTTCTCTGATTTGCCGCTCTTCCAGTTGAAGTAGATCTTTTTGTACGGACAGCCGGTGAGGCACATCCGCCAGCCACGGCATTTATCCTGATCAATCAGAACGATGCCATCTTCGCCACGTTTGTAGATGGCACCACTCGGACAGGTCGCTACGCAGGCCGGGTTGAGGCAATGCTCACACAGGCGCGGCAGGTACATCATGAAGGTGTGTTCGAACTGGCCGTAAATATCCTTCTGGATATTATCGAAGTTCTTATCCTGCGAGCGTTTGGCAAACTCACCGCCGAGGATCTCTTCCCAGTTCGGGCCATTTTCAATTTTTTTCATTCGCTGACCGGTGATCAGCGAACGCGGACGCGCGATCGGCTGATGCTTACCGGCCGGTGCGTTGTGCAGATGCTGATAATCGAAATCGAACGGCTCGTAGTAATCATCCAGCGCTGGCACATCCGGATTGGCGAAGATTTTTGACAGCACACCGACACGGTTACCCATGCGCGGTTCCAGCTTACCGTTGATTTTTCGAATCCAGCCGCCCTTCCACTTCTGCTGATCTTCCCAGGCGTGGGGATAGCCAACGCCTGGTTTACTTTCGACGTTATTGAACCAGGCGTACTCCATCCCTTCGCGACTGGTCCAGACGTTTTTGCAGGTCACCGAGCAGGTGTGGCAACCGATACATTTGTCGAGGTTCAGCACCATGCCGACCTGTGAACGAATTTTCATGGTTTTACCTCCTGCTGGCTGCCCTGACAGGCGTCGTTACCTTCACCGTCTAACCAGTTAACGTTGTTCATTTTTCTCACCACCACGAACTCATCACGGTTTGAGCCGACGGTGCCGTAGTAGTTAAAGCCCCAGGAGAGCTGCGCGTAGCCGCCGATCATGTGGGTCGGTTTCGGACAGGTACGGGTGACCGAGTTGTGGATACCACCGCGCTGGCTGGTGATCTCCGAGCCCGGAATATTCACGATGCGCTCCTGAGCGTGATACATCATGGTCATGCCAGCCGGAATACGCTGGCTCACCACCGCACGCGCGGTCAGCGCACCGTTAGCGTTGAACGCCTCGATCCAGTCGTTATCGACGATCCCCAGCTCGCGCGCATCCTCTTCGCTCATCCAGACAATCGGTCCGCCGCGCGACAGTGTCAGCATCAGCAGGTTGTCGCTGTAGGTGGAGTGAATGCCCCACTTCTGGTGTGGCGTCAGGAAGTTCAGCGCCTTCTCCGGGTTACCGTTGGGTTTGCTGTTCAGCAACGGCTTCGCCGCGCGGGTATCGATTGGCGGACGGTAGACCAGCAGGCTTTCGCCAAAGGCGCGCATCCACTCATGATCCTGATAGAGCTGCTGACGACCACTCAGGGTGCGCCACGGGATCAGCTCATGCACGTTGGTGTAGCAGGCGTTATACGAAACATGTTCATCTTCCAGACCGGACCAGGTCGGGCTGGAGATGATTTTGCGCGGCTGTGCCTGGATATCGCGGAAGCGAATTTTTTCATCTTCCTTGTTCAGCGCCAGATGGGTGTGGTCGCGGCCGGTAATCGCACCCAGCGCCTGCCAGGCTTTCACCGCCACCTGACCGTTGGTTTCCGGCGCCAGCGCCAGAATCACCTCAGCTGCGTCGATGGCCGTATCAATATTCGGCCGTCCCGCCGCCGGGCCATCCGCTTTGACATAGTTAAGCTGCTTGAGGAAATCGACCTCTTTCTGGGTATTCCAGCCGATGCCCTTGCCGCCGTTACCCAGGGTATCGAGCAGCGGACCCAGCGAGGTAAAGCGCGCCCAGGTGGCCGGATAATCGCGTTCCACCACCATGATATGCGGCGCGGTTTTACCCGGAATCAGCTCACATTCGCCTTTTTTCCAGTCTCTGGCGTCAAACGGCTGCGCCAGTTCGGCTGGCGAATCGTGCAGTACCGGCAGCGTGACTACATCGGTTTCTACCCCTAAATGGCCAGGGCAGAGATCGGAAAAGGCTTTCGCGATGCCCTTATAAATCTCCCAGTCACTTTTTGAATCCCAGGCGGGATCAACGGCAGCCGAGAGCGGATGAATAAACGGATGCATATCCGAGGTATTCATATCGTCTTTTTCATACCAGGTGGCGGTAGGCAGCACCACATCGGAATAAAGACAGGTGCTGGACATGCGGAAATCGAGCGTAACGACCAGATCGAGCTTGCCTTCTGCTCCCTGATCCTGCCACTCCACCTCTTCCGGCTTGACGCGGCCCTGCTGGCCTAAATCTTTGCCCTGAATACCGTTTTCCGTACCCAGCAGGTACTTCAGCATGTACTCATGCCCTTTACCGGATGAGCCGAGCAGGTTGGAGCGCCAGACAAACAGGTTGCGCGGGAAGTTCTGCGGATCGTCTGGCTGTTCAGCGGCGAAACGCATCGTTCCGTTTTTCAGGCTCTCCACGGTGTAATCCAGCGGCGACTGACCGGCGGCTTTCGCCTGGGCGGCGATGCGTAACGGGTTGACGTTAAGCTGAGGCGCAGATGGCAGCCAGCCCATGCGTTCGGAACGCACGTTGAGATCGATCAGGCTGCCGCTGTAGCGACTTTTATCGGCCAGCGGCGACAGCAGCTCGCTGGTGGCCAGCGTTTCATAACGCCACTGGCTGGAGTGGTTATAGAAAAAGGAGGTGCTGTTCATCTGACGTGGCGGACGTTGCCAGTCGAGACCAAACGCCAGCGGTGCCCAGCCGGTCTGCGGACGCAACTTCTCCTGGCCAACGTAGTGCGCCCAGCCACCCCCGCTCTGCCCGACGCAGCCGCAGAAGATCAGCATGTTCATCAGGCCACGGTAGTTCATATCCATGTGATACCAGTGGTTCATACCGGCACCGACGATGATCATTGAACGACCACGGGTCTTCTCGGCGTTTTCGGCAAACTCACGGGCAATGCGGATGATGTTCTGACGTGATACGCCGGTAATCTGTTCCGCCCAGGCCGGGCTGTACGCTTTGATCTCGTCGTAAGTTTGCGCGCAGTTGGCATCGTCCAGCCCGCGCTCCAGCCCATAGTTAGCCAGCGTCAGATCGTAGACGCTGGTGACCAGCGCTTCGCTGCCATCGGCCAGTTGCAGACGTTTTACCGGCAGCTTATGCAGCAGGATCTCATCCAGCGCCACGCTGTTGAAATGTTCGCTGGTGATGCCGCCAAAGTAAGGGAAACCCACCTCAACCACCTCGTCATGGCTGCCCAGCAGGCTAAGCTGCAGTTCAACTTCCTGCTGTGACGCGCCGTCACGCTGCTCAAGGTTCCATTTGCCCTTTTCACCCCAGCGGAAGCCGATTGAACCCTGCGGTGCCACCAGCTGGCCGGTCGCTTCGTTGATCGCCACCGTTTTCCATTCAGGATTATTCTGCTGGCCCAGCCCGTCGACCAGATCGCTGGCGCGCAGCTGGCGTCCGGCGGCGTAATAACCGCCTTCACGCGGCTCCAGCAGCACCAGCATCGGCATGTCGGTATAACGACGCACGTAGTCGCTGAAATAGCTGACTTCGCGATCGAGGTGAAACTCTTTCAGCATCACATGGCCCATCGCCAGCGCCATCGCGCTGTCGGTGCCCTGTTTCGGATTCAGCCACTGGTCGCACAGCTTGGCGACTTCCGCATAGTCCGGCGTGACCGCCACGGTTTTGGTGCCTTTGTAACGCACCTCGGTAAAGAAGTGCGCATCCGGGGTACGCGTCTGCGGCACGTTTGAGCCCCAGGCGATGATGTAAGAGGAGTTATACCAGTCGGCTGATTCCGGTACGTCGGTCTGCTCACCCCAGGTCATCGGCGATGCCGGTGGCAGATCGCAATACCAGTCGTAAAAACTCAGGCAGGTGCCGCCAATCAGCGACAGATAACGCGCGCCCGCCGCATAAGAAACCATCGACATCGCCGGGATGGGCGAGAACCCCATCACCCGGTCCGGGCCGTAGGTTTTTGCGGTGCAGATGTTGGCGGCGGCGATCATCTCGTTGACCTCCTGCCAGCTGGAACGCACAAATCCACCGCGGCCGCGTGCCTGCTTGTAGCTTTTGGCTTTTTCCGGATTGCTGATAATCGAAGCCCAGGCATCGACCGGATCGCTGTGCTGCGTTTTCGCCTCGCGCCAGAGCTGAATCAGCTTCTTACGCATCAGCGGATATTTCAGCCGGTTCGCGCTGTAGAGATACCAGGAGTAGCTGGCGCCGCGCGGGCAGCCGCGGGGTTCATGATTTGGCAGATCGGGACGGGTACGCGGATAGTCGGTCTGCTGCGTCTCCCAGGTCACCAGGCCATTTTTCACGTAGATCTTCCAGCTGCATGAGCCGGTGCAGTTCACGCCGTGAGTCGAGCGAACAATTTTATCGTGCTGCCAGCGACTGCGGTAACCATCTTCCCAGTCGCGATTACTGTTCAGGGTCTGGCCATGCTGGCCGGAAAACGGTTCTGCCAGCTGTTTGAAATAGCGAAACCGATCAAGAAACTTGCTCATCCGGAATACTCCTGAAGGCTTAGTGTGACATTGCTAACCCTGCGTCAGTGAGGACGCAGAAAGTGAATAATTGCCGGCGCGCCACGCCGGCATTGTTGTTATCAGGCGCGGGACTTGCGTGCGTAAACCAGCCAGGTAATGGCGATACAGCAGAGGTAAAACACCAGGAAAATCTTCATCGCACCGGCTGGCGAACCGGTCATTGAGAGCGACAGGCCAAAGGTCTGCGGAATGAAGAAGCCGCCCAGCGCGCCTATCGCAGAGATAAAGCCCAGTGCAGCGGACGTTTCGGTACCCGCTTCACGCAGGGCCAGCGCATCGTCGCCGCCTTCTGCTTTAATGCGATCCAGCGTGAGCTTGCGGAAAATCACCGCAATCATCTGATAAGTGGAGCCGCTACCCAGGCCGGCGGTCAGGAACAGGCCCATAAACACGGCGAAGAAGGCAACGAACGAGCCATCATGTCCGGCACCCGGCAGGGTGAGGAACAGCAGCGCCGCAAACAGCGCCATCAGCACGTAGTTGATCAGCGTGACGCGGATACCGCCGAAACGGTCAGAAATGATGCCGCCTGCTGAACGGGCCAGTGCGCCAATAAACGGTCCGAAAAAGGCGTAATGCATGATCACAACATCAGGAAACTGCGTCTTCGTCAGCATGGCAAAACCGGCAGAGAAACCGATAAATGAGCCAAAGGTCGCCAGATAGAGCAGCGCCATGATCCACAGGTGCGGACGTTTCAGAACCGGCAACTGCTCACGCAGCGAGGATTTGGCCGCTGCGAGGTCGTTCATGCCGAACCAGGCCGCCAGCATGCCGATCGCCAGTAACGGCACCCAGATCCAGGATGCATTTTCCAGCCAGATGCTGTCGCCGGTGACGGTGGTATGACCTACGTCGGCAAAACCAAAAATGGCACAGGAGATCGCCAGCGGGGCGACAAACTGCATCACGCTGACGCCAAGGTTACCCAGACCGCCGTTGATGCCCAGCGCGCCGCCCTGATGGGCTTTGGGGAAGAAGAAGCTGATATTGCCCATGCTGGAAGCAAAGTTAGCGCCCCCGAAACCGCATAGCAGGGAAATCACCATAAAAGTCGTGAATGAGGTCTGGCTGTCCTGTACGGCAAAGCCGAGCCACAGGCAGGGAATGATCAGGATGCCGGTGCTGAAAGCGGTCCAGCGACGTCCTCCAAAGATGGGAATAACAAAAGAGTAAGGGACGCGCAGCAACGCGCCAGAAACCGACGGCAGCGCGGTCAGTAAAAAGAGCTGCTCGGTGCTAAAGTTAAAGCCAACTTTATTCAGGTTAACCGCGACGGTGCTGAACAACATCCAGACGCAGAAGGCGAGCAGCAGACAGAAGACGGAGATCCACAGGTTACGGCTGGCGATACGTTTACCTTGCGCCTGCCAGAAAGCCTCATTTTCCGGCTGCCAGTCCTGAATTAACGCGCGTCGCGTTTCGGTTTGCAGTGGGGCGGATTGGGTCATAACTCTCTCATTAACAGGATAATAATTGTGCATATCCTGCGCATCTGACCTGGCGGGCAGCTTGATACAAATCAACCGCAAAGCAGGTTGTTAAGCACCGCAGGCCCGCTTTTATCCCGGTTAAGTAGATGAAGAAACAGCAAATAACCCTTAATTATCAGGGGCTTTTAAAGCAGGCGATGAAAACCGGTGAATGGCGGGTCGACCTGAGGAAATAAAGGAGTAGTCCATAAGGGGTATATAGCGACCCGGCTTCCCCGGTAAGATAGCGCTTTATCTCACTTCGCCCTGCGCGCGAACCCACGGAGTAGTGACGTGACGCCAGAAAAATTTACGCTGTTACTAATCGACGACCATCCCATGTTGCGTAACGGCCTGAAACAGCTGATTGCGCTGGATGAAAGGTTGCAGGTGGTCGCTGAAGCGGGTAACGGATTTGATGGCGTGGCGCTGGCACAGCAGCACGATCCTGACCTGATCCTGCTCGATCTCAATATGCCGGGCCTGAACGGTCTGGATACCCTGAGCCGGCTGCGCGAGATTTCGCTCTCTGGCCGGGTGGTGGTTTTCACTGTTTCCGACCATGAAGAGGATGTGGTCAGCGCCCTGAAACGCGGCGCCGACGGTTATCTGCTGAAAGACATGGAGCCGGAAGCGCTGCTGAAAGCACTGCATCAGGCGGCGGCTGGCCAGACCGTTCTTAGCGAAGCCTTAACCCCGATTCTGGTCGCCCGGTTACGTGAAGACCGTCCTGCACCGGCACGGGATATCAATCAGCTCACGCGCCGCGAGCGCGATATTCTGCAACTGATCAGCGCCGGCATGACCAATAAAGCGATTGCCCGCAAACTGGCGATCAGTGAAAGTACGGTCAAAGTGCACGTCAAATATCTACTGAAAAAGATGAACCTGAAATCACGGCTGGAAGCGGCGGTCTGGGCGCTGCAAAACGGACACGTTTAGCGCCAGCGCGAGACGCGCGCCGTCAGGCTGGTGCAACAGGATTCGCGATCAGTCTCGCAGCCGCAACACAACAGCGGAAAAACCGGCTTTTTTCTGTCGCCAGTTGCCTCCCCGGTTTGATAGGGTGCCGCTCAGGCGACAACGGCTGACGATACGGCGATGCATCAGGCTGGTATATCCACCACCCTATTCGTTATCATCAGCTTATCCTGCGCGCTGACGCTGAGCCGCTTCGGCTCATCAGGCGTCAGCAGCCAGAATCTTACCGCATTGAATATGAGTTAAAACCCTATGCAAGAGCCAACCGAAAAGGATTTTCCTTCCCATACGCCGATGATGCAGCAATACCTGCGACTCAAGGCGGAGCATCCTGACATTCTGCTGTTTTACCGTATGGGCGATTTCTACGAGCTGTTTTATGACGACGCAAAGCGCGCCTCGCAGTTGCTGGAAATTTCACTCACCAAACGCGGCGCTTCGGCTGGCGAACCGATTCCGATGGCTGGCGTACCTTATCATGCGGTCGAAAGTTATCTGGCGAAGCTGGTGCAGCTGGGTGAATCCGTGGCGATTTGTGAGCAGATCGGCGATCCCGCGCTGAGCAAAGGGCCGGTTGAGCGCAAAGTGGTGCGCATCGTCACGCCCGGCACCATCAGTGATGAGGCGCTGCTGCAGGAGCGTCAAGACAACCTGCTGGCGGCGATTGTTCAGGGCCCGCGCGGCTTTGGCTATGCCACGCTGGATATCAGTTCTGGCCGTTTTCGTCTGACTGAACCCGGCGATGCGGAAACCATGGCGGCAGAATTACAACGCACCAATCCCGCCGAGCTGCTCTATCCGGAAGATTTTCAGGCGATGTCGCTGATCGATCAGCGCCGCGGCCTGCGCCGTCGTCCGCTGTGGGAATTTGAGATTGATACCGCACGTCAGCAGCTGAACCTGCAGTTTGGCACCCGCGATCTCAACGGTTTCGGCGTCGAAAATGCCCACCTTGGCCTCAGTGCCGCCGGTTGCCTGCTGCAGTATGTCAAAGATACCCAGCGCACTACCCTGCCCCACATTCGCTCTCTGAGCATGGAGCGGCAGCAGGACAGCATCATTATGGATGCGGCAACCCGCCGTAACCTGGAAATTACCCAGAACCTGGCAGGTGGAACTGAAAATACCCTGGCGGCGGTGCTGGATAAAACCGTTACGCCGATGGGCAGCCGGATGCTGAAGCGCTGGCTGCATATGCCGCTGCGCGATGCCCGCATTATCAATCAGCGTCAGGAGTCGATTGCCGAGCTGCAAAATCTCAGCGAAACCCTGCAACCGGTGCTGCGCCAGGTCGGTGACCTGGAGCGTATTCTGGCGCGTTTGGCTCTGCGTACTGCACGTCCACGCGATCTGGCCCGGATGCGCCATGCGTTTCAGCAGTTGCCCGAGCTGAACCAGCTGCTGGCTGAGGTGGAGTCGGAACAGCTGAAACAGCTACGGACCCGGATGGGCGAATTTACCGATTTGCGCGAGCTGCTGGAGCGGGCGGTAATTGAATCGCCACCGGTGCTGATCCGTGATGGTGGCGTGATCGCGCCCGGCTACAACGCGGAACTGGATGAGTGGCGCGCCCTTGCTGACGGTGCCACCGACTATCTCGACAAGCTGGAGATCCGCGAGCGTGAAAAGCTGGGACTGGATACGCTGAAGGTCGGCTTTAATGCGGTACATGGCTACTACATTCAGGTCAGCCGGGGTCAGAGTCATCAGGTGCCGATGCACTATGTCCGCCGCCAGACGCTGAAAAATGCCGAACGCTACATTATTCCGGAACTGAAAGAGTACGAAGATAAGGTGCTCACCTCGAAAGGCAAAGCGCTGGCGCTGGAAAAAAGCCTGTATGAGGCGCTGTTTGATCAGCTGTTACCGCATCTGGAAGCATTACAGCTGAGTGCCGCGGCGCTGGCTGAGCTGGATGTGCTGAGCAACCTGGCAGAACGCGCCTGGTCACTTAACTACTGCCGTCCGGTACTGCAGGACAAGCCAGGCATTAAAATCAGTGGTGGACGCCATCCGGTAGTTGAACAGGTACTGAAAGAGCCATTCATTGCTAACCCGCTTTCGCTGGCACCGCAGCGCCGGATGCTGATCATTACCGGACCCAATATGGGCGGTAAAAGTACCTATATGCGACAGACTGCGCTGATTGCGCTGATGGCGTGGATTGGTAGCTTCGTACCGGCGGATGAAACGCTGATCGGTCCGCTGGATCGTATCTTCACCCGCGTTGGTGCGGCTGACGATCTGGCCTCCGGCCGTTCGACCTTTATGGTGGAGATGACCGAAACCGCTAACATCCTGCACAACGCCACCGAAAACAGCCTGGTGCTGATGGATGAGATTGGCCGTGGCACCTCAACCTACGATGGGTTATCGCTGGCCTGGGCCTGTGCCGAAAATCTGGCAAACCGCATCAAGGCGATGACGCTGTTCGCCACCCACTACTTTGAGCTGACCACCCTGCCGGAAAAAATGGAAGGCGTGGTCAATGTGCATCTGGATGCAGTGGAGCATGGCGACACCATCGCCTTTATGCACAGCGTACAGGATGGCGCAGCCAGCAAGAGTTATGGTCTTGCCGTCGCCGCGCTCGCGGGCGTGCCAAAGGAAGTGATCAAGCGGGCGCGTAATAAGCTGAAGGAGCTGGAGACGGTTTCCAGCCACACCGCCTCTTCAACAGTAGATGGATCGCAACTGCCGCTGCTGGTTGAAGAGACCTCACCGGCGGTTGAAGCGCTTGAGGCACTGGACCCGGATACCCTGACGCCACGTCAGGCGCTGGAATGGATCTATCGTCTTAAATCGCTGGTGTAAACAGCGCGTGCATCCGGTCAGGCCTGATGCACGCGATGCTTTACTGGTGCCGTTATCAGCTGCCGCGCTGTGCGGATTCTCTCTGCTGCGCTTTTCCCTGAACTGCAGACATAAAAAAAGCGGTGGTTTTCACCACCGCTTTTCGCACTTAAATCAGTTATCCACGAAGCTGTTATTCCCGAAACAGAGCTTCAATGTTGAGGCCCTGCGCCTGCAGGATTTCGCGCAGACGGCGCAAACCTTCAACCTGAATCTGACGGACACGCTCACGGGTTAAACCAATTTCACGGCCTACATCTTCAAGCGTTGCCGCTTCATAGCCTAACAGGCCGAAACGACGTGCCAGCACTTCACGCTGCTTAGCGTTCAGTTCAAACAACCACTTAACGATGCTCTGTTTCATATCATCGTCTTGCGTGGTGTCTTCCGGTCCGTTGTCTTTTTCATCGGCCAGAATATCCAGCAACGCTTTTTCAGAATCTCCGCCCAACGGCGTATCAACTGAAGTGATGCGTTCGTTGAGACGCAACATACGGCTTACGTCATCAACCGGTTTATCCAGCTGCTCGGCGATCTCTTCCGCGCTTGGCTCATGGTCAAGCTTGTGGGAGAGTTCACGCGCAGTACGCAGATAAACGTTCAGTTCTTTAACAATATGAATCGGCAGACGAATGGTACGGGTTTGATTCATGATCGCCCGTTCAATAGTCTGACGAATCCACCAGGTGGCGTAAGTTGAGAAACGGAACCCGCGCTCCGGGTCAAACTTCTCAACGGCACGGATCAGGCCGAGGTTACCTTCTTCAATCAGGTCCAGCAGTGCTAAACCACGATTGCTGTAACGACGGGCGATCTTGACCACCAGGCGTAAGTTACTTTCGATCATGCGGCGACGGGAAGGGATGTCACCTCGCAATGCACGGCGAGCGAAGAGCACTTCTTCCTCTGCCGTTAACAACGGAGAATAGCCAATCTCCCCGAGATAGAGCTGCGTCGCATCTAACACACGTTGCGTCGCACCCTGTGATAACAACTCTTCTTCCGCTACGTCGTTATCACCAGGTTCGTTTTCGACGAGAGCCTTCTCATCAAAAACCTCTGCTCCATTCTCCTCGAATTCCGCGTTCTCATGTAACTCGTTTACTTTCAGCGTATTCTGGCTCATAAGCGGCTCCTACCCGTGATTCCAGGGCAGAACATCAAAAAAGTGCGTTCTGCCGGATTATCGCTGCGGTAAATAACGCAACGGGTTTACGGATTTCCCCTTGTAACGAATTTCAAAGTGTAATCTTACTGAACTGGTTCCGGTGCTACCCATGGTTGCGATCTTCTGCCCCGCCTTAACTTCCTGTTGTTCCCGGACCAGCATTGTATCGTTATGGGCGTAGGCACTCAGGTAATCATCATTGTGTTTGATGATGATCAGATTACCGTAACCCCGGAGCGCGTTACCTGCGTACACCACCCTTCCTGAAGCGGTAGCGACGACAGACTGTCCACGCGTGCCGGCGATATCGATACCTTTATTGCCGCCTTCGGCAGCAGAGAAGTTATCGATGATCTTCCCATCGGTCGGCCAACGCCAGCTTCCTACCGGCGTCGAGCTATTGGTTGTGCTGCTAACCGTTGGGGGTGCGGTAACCACTGGAGCTGTTGTCGTTGCAACATTTGCTCCTTTCGAAGGCAACAGTTTACTGCCGCTCGAACTACCCGAATCATCAGAATACGTAATAACAGGTTGCTGTGCAACAGCGGCAGATTTAATTTGTGGCGTGGTCGGAACGCCGCCCTGCGTTGCATCAGCAACGGTAATGGCATTACCGCCAGTAATCGGCTGACCGGAACCGTTGCCAATCTGCAAAGTTTGCCCGACATTCAGGCTATACGGCGCCGGAACGTTGTTACGCTGGGCTAAATCGCGGAAATCGTTGCCGGTGATCCAGGCGATGTAAAACAATGTGTCGCCACGTTTTACGGTATATGTTTCGCCGGAGTAGCTACCTTTAGGAATATTCTGATAACTGCGGTTGTACACGATTCGGCCATTTTGCGTCTCCACATTATTATTGGCACTAACCATTCCGCCATTGCCAGAGGCAGATGCTGCACTTCCGCTTAACATTCCTCCCTGTGAAGGCATCGCGGGAACACCACCAGAGGCGCTTGCTGCGCCACTCTGACTGCTGCTCATGCCGCCGCCATCACCAACGCGGCTAATGGGTGCTTGTGTGTTGTCGCTGGAGCTACAGCCTGCCAGCCAAAAACCTACCAGTGAAAGCGCCGCCAGACGGCGTAACTGAAAAATTGTGCTTCCCGTGCTCATTGATCCCCCGTGATGGCAACCCTGATGTACCTGTTTCACTGTACTTGCCAGCAGAATGCTCTGCGCGGCGCGATAAAATCTGCGTTTTTGTTGATTAAATTGGATAGTAACAATATCAAGTACGTGGTGCTATGAAACAGTTGTGAAGAAATACGAAGCCGGTCAGGCAAGATCGCCCTGAACCAGCGGCACAAACCGTACCGGCTCAATCGTTTCTTCAATAATTTCTTCGCCCTGACGGCGCAGACGTTTCAGCACCTGCTGATCTTCGCCGACCGGCAGCACCATAATGCCGCCTTCTGCCAGTTGCGCTATCAGCGCAATCGGAATTTCTGGCGGGGCTGCGGTAACGATGATGGCGTCGAACGGCCCGCGCGAAGGCCAGCCCTGCCAGCCATCGCCATGTCGGGTCGAGACATTATGCAGATCGAGCTGTTTCAGGCGGCGCTTGGCCTGCCACTGCAGCCCTTTAATACGTTCAACTGAATAGACGTGATCCACCAGATGGGCGAGGATAGCGGTCTGATAGCCGGAACCGGTGCCGATTTCCAGCACCCGTGAATGCGGATTCAGCGCCAGCAGCGCCGTCATTCGCGCCACCATATAAGGCTGGGAGATGGTCTGGCCGGAGCCGATCGGCAGGGCCACATTATCCCAGGCTTTATGTTCAAAAGCCTCGTCGATAAAGCGTTCACGCGGCACATCGCTGATGGCTTTCAGCAGGTTCTCGTCATCAATTCCCTGCTGACGCAGTTGTGACAGCAATGTCTCAATACGCCGATTCACCATGCCAGGTTCACCTCAGCTTTAGCCAGCCACTCATGCAGCACATCCTGGGCGCTGTGCGCGGTCAGATCGACGTGCAGCGCAGTCACCGAGACATAGCCCTGATCCACCGCGGCAAAGTCGGTATCCGGACCGGCATCCAGTTTTTCCCCCGGCGGCCCAATCCAGTAGAGGGTGTTGCCGCGCGGGTCCTGCTGGGCGATAACCTGATCGGCAGGATGCCGGCTGCCACAGCGCGTCACGCGGATGCCTTTCAGCTCGGCCAGCGGCAGGTCCGGTACGTTGATGTTAAGAATGCGGCCGGTGCGTAGCGGTTGCTGCGTCAGCGCCTTGAGAATAGCGCAGGTCACCGCCGCCGCTGTCGCATAATGCTGATGACCATTGAGCGATACCGCTACCGCAGGCAGCCCCAGGTGACGCCCTTCCATCGCCGCCGCCACCGTGCCGGAATAGATCACATCATCCCCCAGATTGGGTCCGGCGTTGATTCCCGACACCACAATGTCGGGACGGGGCTGCATCAGCGCATTGACGCCAAGATAAACACAGTCTGTCGGCGTGCCCATCTGCACCGCGATATCCCCATTCTCATGAGTAAAGGTGCGCAGCGGCGTTTCCAGCGTTAATGAGTTCGACGCGCCGCTTCGGTTACGATCGGGCGCAACCACCTGCACTTCAGCAAAGTGCCGCAGGGCTTTCGCCAGCGTTTGAATACCTGGCGCGTGAATGCCGTCATCGTTGCTGAGCAATATCCGCATTTATTCTGACCTTTTTCTATTCGACTGGTCGCCGTGACAGGACCCGTTTGAACAGCATGGCAACAGGTGAAGACCGGACAGCGATTTTTGCATTCTAGCGAGGCATGCAAGGAAGTGGTAGGCGTAAATCATACTACTGCGGGGGTTTGCCGCAACAATACCCACATTCAGGGTAATGTTGCAGCAGGGATTACTCGTCAATATTATCAAGCGCGTCAGTCTGGGTCAGCAGCTCTCTGACCACGCTGGTGGCAAAGCTGCCAGCGGGGAGCCAGAAGCTCATCTCCAGCGTCACCTCATCCCACCAGTTCCAGCACAGATCGCGAGGCACCACCAGCATCGCGCGGCGGGCTGCATCGACGCGTTCACGCGTGATCAGGCTAAGCAAGAGCGTCGCTTCAGCCAGCGCCTGCTGTTCAAACGCCAGCGCATCCGCCTGCGGACCGGCCTCGCCACAGCCCGGCAACGGCGCCGTGATGCGCAATTGGTGTTGATCAACGCGGGCCTGCAGTGCGTCGAGCTCCTCAGGCTGAGCGACAAACCAGCTGCCCCGTCCGGTGAGCTGCAGTGCATCGCCGCTCATCACCTGGCTGAGTCCGCCCTGCTGTTGCAGACGCGCGCTGGTGACCTGATTAAACAGCGCGCTGCGCGCCGCTGACAGCAGCAGGCTGCGCTTGTTACGATCGCGCATCACAATCTCATTGCGCGCCCACTTTTCTGCCATAATCAGGTTGTTGCCGTTACGGCCAAAACGCTGCTCGCCAAAATAGTTAGGCACGCCAGCATCGCGTATCTGCGTCAGACGGGTTTCCACTGCATCGCGATCGCTGATCTGACGGATCACCAGACGGAACGCATTGCACGCCAGCGCGCCGATACGCAACTTACGCTTGTGGCGCGCCACTTCAAGGATCTCTACCCCTTCCAGCGCAAAGCCGCGCAGATCCGGCATCGCATTGCCCGGCAGACGAAAACAGAGCGTCTGCTCGGTCACCGCATGACGATCTTTCATGCCGGCGTAGCTCATATCACGCTGATGGATGCCGAGATACTTCGCCAGCGCCTCTGCGACAAAGCGGGTATTGGCACCCACTTTGCGGATGCGCACCAGCAGATGCTCGCCTTCCCCGTCCGCGCCATAGCCGAGATCTTCCACCACCACGAAATCTTCCGGGTTAGCTTTGATCACGCCGGTGGCGGCAGGCACGCCGTGCAGATAGTGCAGCATCACTGGCTATCGGCTTTGAGCAGCAGGGCCACCGCCTCACAGGCGATCCCTTCGCCACGACCGGTGAAGCCGAGCTTCTCGGTGGTGGTCGCTTTCACGTTGACCGCATCCATATGGCAGCCGAGATCTTCAGCAATATTGATGCGCATTTGCGGTACGTGCGGCAGCATTTTGGGTGCCTGGGCAATCAGGGTCACATCGACGTTGCCGATGCGGTAGCCTTTAGCTTCAATACGACGCCAGGCTTCACGCAGCAAACCGCGGCTGTCGGCCCCTTTAAAAGCGGGATCGGTATCCGGGAACAACTTACCAATGTCGCCCATTGCCACCGCACCTAACAGCGCGTCAGTCAGCGCATGCAGCGCGACATCGCCATCAGAGTGGGCGATAAATCCCTGTTCAAACGGGATTCGCACGCCGCCAATCACCAGCGGACCCTCTCCACCGAAGGCGTGAACGTCAAAACCGTGACCGATACGCATTATGCGCTCTCCTTTAATTGAATCTGACTGAGATAAAAAGCCGCCAGTGCCAGATCTTCTGGCCGGGTAACTTTGATGTTATCGCTGCGTCCGCTCACCAGCACCGGATGATAGCCGCAATACTCCAGCGCCGACGCCTCATCCGTGATGGTGGCACCTTCAGAGAGCGCGCGCGTCAGGCAGGCAGTGAGTAACGCGTGCGGGAAAAATTGCGGCGTTAAAGCGTGCCACAGATCTTCACGCTCAACGGTATGGGCGATAGCCGCTTTACCCGGCTCGCCCCGCTTCATGGTGTCACGCACCGGCGCCGCGAGTATGCCACCAACGTGGCTCTGTTGACGCACGCTCAGCAGATGCTGAAGGTCGTCCGGATGCAGACAGGGACGCGCCGCATCATGCACTAATACCCATGAGGCGCCTTTGGCAGCCTGCAAGCCGGCCAGCACCGACTCGGCACGCGTTTCACCGCCGGTCACCTGCAGCACGCGCGGATCGCGTGCCAGCGGCAGCGCGGCAAAATGCGGGTCATTGGGGCTCAGGGCGACAATCACCTGTTTGATAGCGGGATGGGAAAACAGGCGTGCAATGCTGTGTTCCAGAAGGGTGTGCTGACCAATCGTCAGATACTGCTTAGGACAGCTTGCCTGCATGCGGCTGCCGATTCCGGCAGCGGGCACCACGGCAATCACATCCGCAAGGGTGGACAGATTGTTCATGTTTTATCGTTGTTGGTTTTGCGCTGCTTGTTGCGCGTTGCGTTTGTTCTGGTCAGGCACAAGGCGATAGAAGGTTTCACCGGGTTTGATCATGCCCAATTCATTGCGTGCGCGTTCCTCGATCGCTTCAGAGCCGCCATTGAGATCGTCAATTTCGGCAAACAGCTGATCGTTACGCGATTTCAGTTTGGCGTTATTCGCCTGTTGCACCGCGACGTCATCGTTGACGCGCGTATAGTCATGGATGCCATTTTTTCCCAGCCACAATGAATATTGCAGCCAGCCAAGCAGCACCAATAGCAGTAACGTCAGTTTTCCCATCCCGCCCCCTAAAAACGGCCCAATCATCCCATAACTTTGCACAGGACTCCACACCAGTGGCGAAAATGGCGCGCTTTGCTGCGCGTCTGCGCAAAATATGAATCAGAGGGATCACCAGACGGGAAAAGTTTTGTAACCTGCCGATGCGTTTGCACATCAGCGCGCTGGCACGAGAGGGTTACCAGCCGGAGAGAAAAGAGAACATTAACCAGAACAGGCAAATGACCAGAATGACTGTGGCGAGCGTGGTCCACAACAACTGGCCGCGCAGCAGCGTGTTGAGCGCAATGCCCATCAGCACCGAGACCGGCAGCAGTGCCAGGAAGAAAGGCCAGGTGTAGAGAAAGAAAAACAAGGTGTTAGAGCCGTACAACAGGAAGGGAATGGCCAGCGCGCACCAGTAGGCAAAAAAGCCGATGATGCCGCCCGGCAGCGACGAACGCGGCTCATCCGGGGTGCTTTCATCTTTACGAGCCAGCATGGGAGTAATGTTCTGCATAGAGGTCCTGTTGACGCGAAGGCGGCAAATCAACGTGGATTTGCCGCTGTCTGTTCAGGATCTGATGATATCGCGGTCACGCAGCAGGTCTAACAATTGGGCGGCAAGTTTTGTAACCAATTGTTCGCCATCCAGCTGGATTTCCGGGCTTTCCGGCGCTTCGTATACGCTATCGATCCCGGTGAAATTACGCAGCTCACCGGCGCGTGCTTTGCGATAGAGTCCTTTAGGATCGCGCGCTTCGCACACCGCCAGCGGCGTATCCACAAACACCTCAATAAACTGGCCCGGTTCCAGCAGATCGCGGACCATCTGACGTTCGGCGCGATGCGGCGAAATAAAGGCGGTCAGCACCACCAGCCCGGCGTCCACCATCAGCTTCGCCACTTCGCCGACCCGACGAATGTTCTCTTTGCGGTCGTCATCGCTGAAACCGAGATCGCGGCACAGGCCATGACGCACATTGTCGCCATCCAGCAGATAGGTGCTGACGCCAATGCGGTGCAGCGCCTGCTCCAGCGCGCCCGCCACGGTCGATTTCCCCGAGCCTGACAGCCCGGTGAACCACAGCACCACGCCCTGATGGCCGTGCTGCTGTTCGCGGGCGGTGCGGGTCACCGGATGGTCATGCCACACCACGTTGTCATCGTGCCGGGCCATTATTGACCGCCCAGCAGATCGCGCGCGTTCCAGTGTGGGAAGTGACGGCGCACCAGCGCATTCAGTTCCAGTTCAAAGGCGCTGAACTCGCCGGTATTAACCGGGGCATCATGGTTTGGCTGATGGATCATGCCGGCACCCACGGTAACGTTGCTCAGGCGATCGATAAAGATCATGCCGCCGGTCACCGGGTTCTGCTGATAGCTGTCGAGCACCATCGGTTCGTCAAAGGTGATCTCAATGCGACCAATACCGTTGAGCGGCAGCGTATCGACCTGACGCGTCTCCAGCGAGTTGATCTCGACCTGATGCAGCACCTTCTCTACCCGGCCACGGGTTTTCTTACCGGCGATTTTCAGGTCGTAACTCTGACCGGCCTGCAGCGGCTGTTCTGCCATCCAGACCACGTCAACGCTGGCAGACTGAACCGCTGCCAGATCTTCACTGGCATCCACCAGCAGATCGCCACGGCTGATATCAATCTCATCCTGCAGCACAAGGGTAATCGCTTCGCCTGCACCCGCTTCCTGCAGATCGCCATCAAAGGTCACAATGCGGGCAATGGACGACTCCACGCCAGAAGGCAGCACTTTAACGCGCTGGCCGACCTGCACGCTGCCTGAAGCCAGCGTCCCGGCGTAGCCGCGGAAATCGAGGTTTGGACGGTTGACATACTGTACCGGGAAACGCATCGGCTGATGATCGACCACGCGTTTCAGTTCAACCGTTTCCAGCACGTCGAGCAGCGTCGGCCCGCTGTACCACGACATGGTCTGGCTGGCTGATGCTACGTTATCCCCTTCCAGCGCCGACATCGGCACGAAACGGATATCGAGGTCGTCCGGCAACTGCGCAGCGAAATCGAGATAATCCTGTTTGATCTGCTCGTAGCGATCCTGATCGTACTCCACCAGATCCATCTTATTGATCGCCACCACCAGGTGTTTGATCCCCAGCAGCGTCGAGATAAAGCTGTGCCGACGGGTCTGATCCAGCACGCCTTTACGGGCATCGATCAGCAGGATCGCCAGATCGCAGGTTGAGGCGCCGGTCGCCATATTACGGGTGTACTGCTCATGTCCCGGCGTATCAGCGATAATAAATTTACGCTTTTCAGTCGAGAAGTAGCGATAGGCCACATCAATGGTGATGCCCTGCTCGCGCTCGGCCTGCAGACCATCCACCAGCAGCGCCAGATCGAGCTTCTCGCCCTGGGTACCGTGACGCTTGCTGTCGTTGTGCAGCGAAGAGAGCTGATCTTCATAGATCTGCCGGGTATCGTGCAGCAGGCGACCAATCAGGGTGCTTTTGCCATCATCGACGCTGCCGCAGGTCAGAAAACGTAGCAGGCTCTTGTGTTGTTGTGCGGTCAGCCAGGCTTCAACGCCGCCCTGGTCGGCAATCTGTTGTGCAATTACGGTATTCATCTGGCGTCTCCTTAGAAATAACCCTGACGTTTTTTCAGTTCCATCGACCCGGACTGATCGCGATCGATCACGCGGCCCTGACGCTCACTGGTGGTAGAGACCAGCATCTCTTCGATGATCTCCGGCAGCGTTTGCGCCTCCGATTCCACCGCGCCGGTCAGCGGCCAGCAGCCGAGGGTACGGAAACGCACCATGCGCTGTTTAATCACTTCACCGGGCTGCAGATTGATCCGATCGTCATCGATCATCATCAGCATGCCATCACGCTCCAGCACCGGACGCGGCGCTGCGAGGTAGAGCGGCACGATCTCGATGTTTTCCAGGAAGATGTACTGCCAGATATCCAGTTCGGTCCAGTTCGACAGCGGGAAAACGCGGATGCTTTCGCCCTTGTTGATCTGACCGTTGTAGTTGTGCCACAGCTCCGGGCGCTGGTTTTTCGGGTCCCAGCGATGGAAACGATCGCGGAACGAGTAGATACGCTCTTTGGCGCGCGACTTCTCTTCGTCACGGCGAGCGCCACCAAAAGCCGCATCGAAACCATATTTATTCAGCGCCTGCTTCAGCCCTTCGGTTTTCATGATGTCGGTGTGTTTGGCACTGCCGTGGACGAACGGGTTGATACCCATCGCCACGCCTTCCGGGTTGCGGTGAACCAGCAGCTCGGCGCCCATCGCTTTTACGGTGCGATCGCGAAACTCGTACATTTCACGGAATTTCCAGCCGGTATCCACATGCAGCAGCGGGAACGGCAGCGTGCCTGGAAAGAAGGCCTTACGCGCCAGATGCAGCATCACGGAGGAGTCTTTACCGATGGAGTACATCATCACCGGGTTGCTGAACTCTGCCGCCACTTCGCGAATGATGTGGATACTCTCCGCCTCCAGCTGACGCAGATGAGTGAGTCGTTTTTGGTCCATGATTTTCCCTCAAGCCAGATTGACAACGGCGGACTCGCGAGCCCCCTGCTGTGCCGAATGTTGAAACCAGGCGAGTTGCCCGTGCAAATTGACCACTTCTCCGATCACCAGCAGTGCCGGAGTGGGTGCCGAGGCGGCCAGCGCCTCGAGTTGTTCTAAGGTGCCGGTCAGCACCTGTTGATCCTGACGCGTACCGCGACTGATCACCGCCACCGGCGTTGACGCTGCGCGGCCATGCTGAATCAGCACCTCGCTAATCAGCGCAGCCTTAACCGTCCCCATATAGATCGCCAGCGTCTGACGTGCCCGCGCCAGCGATGGCCAGTCAATGTCGTCACCATCCGGACGACAGTGACCGGTAATAAACATCACGCTCTGAGCATAATCGCGGTGGGTCAGCGGAATACCGGCGTAGGCCGTCGCACCGGCAGCGGCAGTAACGCCCGGCACCACCTGAAACGGAATACCCGCCTGCTGTGCCGCCTGCAGCTCTTCGCCGCCGCGGCCAAAGATAAAGGGATCGCCGCCCTTGAGGCGCACGACCCGCTTGCCCTGCAATGCCAGCTTCACCAGCATCTGATTGGTCTCTTCCTGCGGCACCGAATGCGCGCCGGCCCGTTTGCCGACACAGATACGATCGGCGTCGCGACGCACCAGCTCCAGCACTTCGTCACTGACCAGATGGTCATACAGCACCACATCGGCCAGCTGCATCACCTGCAGACCGCGCAGCGTCAGCAGACCGCTGTCGCCCGGCCCCGCGCCCACCAGAATGATTTCACCCTGACGGGTCGGTTCATCAAGCAGTTCACGATCCAGCGTGCGTTTCGCCTCATCCACATTGCCAGCCGACATCTGACTGGCGAACAGGCCGTTGAACGCCCGCTCCCAGAAACGGCGACGGTCAGACATCCGCTGAAAACGCTGTTTAACCTTGTCACGCCACTGTCCGGCCACCTCAGCCATCTGGCCCAGGTTAGCGGGCAGCAGCGCCTCCAGCTTTTCACGCAGCATCCGCGCCAGCACCGGCGCGGTGCCGCTGGAGGAGATCGCCACCACCAGCGGTGAACGGTCAACAATCGACGGGAAGATAAAGCTGCATTTCGGCTGATCGTCCACCACGTTCACCAGCTTCTGGCGCGCATTGGCCGCCTCGAATACGGCAGCATTGAGGGCGTTGTCATCGGTTGCGGCAATCACCAGAAAAACGCCGTCCAGCTGGGCAGGATCAAACGCGGTCGCCAGCCACTCCAGCTGCTGCGTCTCCAGCAGCGCCTGCAGTTCAGGGCAGAGTTCACGCGCGGCAATCTGCACGCGCGCACGCGCACGGCGCAGCAGTTCAATTTTTCGCGCTGCGATATCTCCACCACCGACAACCAGAACCGGACGGCCAGAGAGATCGGCAAAAAGGGGCAAATAGTCCACGTTAACCCTGATGTTTTAACTTTGTATTAACGCGACTATACGTCCCTGAGTTTATCCAGATGAAATTACGAATTGGAATGAGTAGTTACTGAATGGAATAACGACCCCGCAAAGCACAGAACAATTTGATCTTAACGACGGAGAATTAAGGGGTTATCCGTGACCGTGCTCACAGATTATTCTCCGGACCCGCGGGGAAAAATCGGCACATTCGGCAGCAAATACAGATTACCGCCAGAGCAGCCAGCGAGCGCTGCGCGTACCGTGCCTGATTCTGTTCATCGTACGCCGGAGCAAAAAGGCTATAATGTCGCCCGGCATGACCGGCCGGTGCGTCATGCCGGACCGGTATCTGAAAAATGAAAAAGGACGCACTATGTTTTTTTCCCTCCGATTGAGGGCAGCCGCGACGTTAATTGGCGCGCTACTTTCCCCGCTGGCACTTGCCAGCCAGCCTGGCCATTTTGCCGAGCAGCAGGTTCGTCACATCGCCACCTATTTTCCTGGCCGGATGAGCGGCAGTCCGGCCGAACTGATGGCGGCCGACTATCTGCAGCAGCAATTTTCCGCGCTGGGTTTTAAGACCAATACCCGGCAGTTCAACACCGGCTATAACTGGCAGGAAAATGACGGAAAATTACGCTGGCATAAGCTGACGGCGACCTCCGTGATTGCTGCCCGCGCCGGCAGTGAACCGCAGGAGATTCTGATCGTCGCGCATCTGGATACCTGGACGCCGCACAGCAACAGTCAGACTAACCAGAACCTCGGTGGTTTACGCCTGCAGGGCGTCGATGATAACGCCTCGGGCCTTGGCGTGATGCTGGAGCTGGCACAACAGCTGAGTCAGCAACCGCTGCACTACGGCGTGCGCTTCGTGGCGCTTAGCGCCGGTGAGGCGGAGATGCACGGCATGGACGATTATGTCGAGCGCATGAGCGCCAGAGAGAAGAAAAATACCCTGCTGGTGATCGATCTCAACAGCCTGATCGCCGGCGATCATCTCTATTTCAACAGCGGGATGAATACCCCGCGCGCGGTGCGTAAACAGACCAGCGAGCGCGCCTTGCTGCTGGCGCGCCAGCATGGCATTTCTGCCGCCAGCCATCAGTTAACCCGCCAGGATTTTCCCGGCCTGAACGCCTTTGATAAAGCGGGCTTTCCACTGCTGGATGTCACGGCCAGCAACTGGACGCTGGGTAACAAAGATGGCGCTCAGCAGCGTCATCGCAGCCGTCATTTTCCCGACGGCACCATTCGCCATCAGACCGATCGCGATAACCTGAACTATCTGGATCGCTGGATGCCTGGCCGGATTACCGCCCGTACCCGCGACAGCGTCAGCGTTCTGCTGCCGCTGCTGAGCGAACTCACCAATCCCAAAGTCTGAGGATCTGTTATGTACGTTGTTTCTCTCGATTATTTTCGTCCGATGGAAGAGGTAGAAGCGCTGCTGGCCGCACACATTACGTGGCTGGATCGCTATTTTGAGGCAGGCGTAATGATTGCGGCAGGACGTAAAGATCCGCGTACCGGTGGAATGCTGCTGGTGAAAGAGATGGAACCTGAACGGCTGGAGGCGATACTGGCAGAAGATCCCTTTGTTGCGGTGGCGCACTACGCGGTGACCCGAGTGAACGTCACGCGCGCGGCTGAAGAATTTGCTGGCTTAAAAGGTCAGTAAATCACCGGCTTCTCTGTGAAATCGCAGAGAAGCCGGAAACCGCACCCTTACCCTTCGTGCAGACCGCACTCGCGCTTCAGGCCGAAAAAGCGGGTCTCTTCTTCTGCCATGCCTGGCTCCCACTTACGTGTGGTATGGGTATCGCCCACTGAGAGATAGCCTTCATCCCATAGCGGATGGTATTTCAGATTATGCTGCTGCAGATACTGATGAATCTGGCGGTTATCCCAGTCGATGATCGGCAGCACTTTAAACACGCCGCGCTGCACCCCGAGCACCGGCAGATTAGCCCGGCTACCGGACTGATCGCGGCGCAGGCCGGCAAACCAGGTCTGCGCACCGAGCGTTTCCAGCGCGCGATTCATCGGCTCCACTTTATTGATGTCGTTGTATTTCTCAATCCCCTCAACGCCCTGCTCCCACAGCTTGCCGTAGCGCGCTTCCTGCCAGGCCGGTGAGGTCTCCGCGCGGAACACCTTGAGGTTGAGATTGAGCTGATCCGCCAGCTCATCAATGAAGCGATAGGTTTCCGGGAACAGATAGCCGGTATCGGTGAGGATCACCGGAATATCGGGCTGCTGACGCGTCACCAGATGCAGCGACACCGCCGCCTGAATGCCGAAGCTGGAAGAGAGCACATAGGCGCCCGGCAGATTTTCCAGCGCCCAGCTCACCCGCGCTTCCGCTGACGATTTCTCCAGCTGCGCATTGGTGGCCGCCAGCGCCATTGCGCGCTGGACTTTGGACATCTCATTCAGTGCTGCGAGGTCAATCTGACTCATTTTGCCTCCTCCCAGAAATCACGCGCCGGGTCCAGCACAGGCGCAACGATGCCCGCGCGGATCACGAAGTCACCAAAGCCTTCAGCGGCATGGCGCTCTTTGGCCCAGCGTCCCACCAGTTCATCAATGGTGGCGAGGATTTCGTTTTCATTAATGTTTTCACGGTACATCCGCGGAATGCGTGTGCCGATGCGGTTGCCGCCGAGATGCAGGTTGTAACGGCCTGGCGCTTTGCCGACCAGACCCAGTTCAGCCAGCATGGCACGGCCACAGCCGTTGGGACAACCGGTAACGCGTAACACTATGTGCTCATCACCGACGCCGTGGCTGTGCATGATCGCTTCAACTTTGGTCACGAACGCCGGCAGGAAGCGTTCCGCCTCCGCCATCGCCAGTGGACAGGTCGGGAACGCCACGCAGGCCATCGAGTTCTCACGCTGCGCCGAGACGTTTTCCATCAGCCCATGCTCACGGGCGATCGCCTCAATCTTCGCCTTTTCGCTTTCCGGCACGCCCGCCACAATCAGGTTCTGGTTGGCGGTCAGACGGAAATCGCCCTGGTGGATTTTAGCAATCTCAGCCACGCCGCTCTTCAGCGGACGGCCAGGATAGTCCAGCAGGCGACCATTCTCGATAAACAGCGTCAGGTGCCATTTATTGTCGATGCCTTTGATCCAGCCAATTCGATCGCCGCGGGTGGTAAATTCGTACGGACGGATCGGTTCAAAAGTGACGCCCGCCCGCTTCTCGACTTCCGCTTTGAACGTCTCAACGCCGACGCGTTCCAGGGTGTATTTGGTTTTGGCATTCTTACGATCGGTGCGGTTACCCCAGTCGCGCTGGGTAGTCACCACCGCTTCAGCCACGTCGAGGATCTTCTCCAGCGGGAAGTAGCCGAACTCGCTGGCGGTACGGGCGTAGGTGGCCTTGTTACCGTGCTCAATCGACAGTCCACCACCGACCAGCAGGTTAAAGCCCACCAGCTTGCCCTGCTCGGCCACGGCGATGAAGTTAAGATCGTTGGCGTGCAGATCCACATCGTTGTGCGGCGGGATCACCACGGTAGTTTTAAACTTACGCGGCAGATAGGTCTCACCGAGGATCGGCTCTTCGTCGGTGGTCGCAACTTTCTCCTGATCCCACCAGATTTCGGCGTAAGCACGGGTGCGCGGCAGCAGGTGCTCAGAGAGTTTCTTCGCCCACTCATACGCTTCCTGATGCAGCTCCGACTCCACCGGATTCGAGGTACAGAGCACGTTGCGGTTAACATCGTTGGCGGTGGCCAACGCATCCAGTCCGACTTCATGCAGCATCTGGTGCGTCGGCTTGACATTCTTCTTCAGAATGCCGTGAAACTGGAAGGTCTGACGGTTAGTCAGACGGATGCTGCCATAGATGGTTTTATCGGTGGCAAATTTGTCGATGGCCAGCCACTGGGTTGGCGTAATGATGCCGCCCGGCAAGCGGCAACGCAGCATCATGGCGTGGCGCGGCTCCAGCTTCTGCTCAGCACGCTCGGCACGAATATCGCGGTCATCCTGCTGGTACATACCGTGGAAACGGATCAGCAGGAAGTTGTCACCGGTAAAGCCGCCGGTCAGACCCTCTTCCAGATCTTCTTTAATGGTGCCGCGCAGATAGTTGCTCTGCTTCTTCAGACGCTCAGCGTCGGCTAATTTGCCTTCTACAACCAGCGGTCCAGGGTGTTTTTCGCTCATTAGTAAACGTCTCGCTGATAACGGCGCTCAATGCGCAGCTCACTTAAAAATTCGTCGGCCGCTTCACGATCCATTCCGCCGTGTTCGACCACCACATCCAGTAATGCCTGCTCAACGTCCTTCGCCATGCGATTCGCATCGCCACAGACGTAAAGGTGCGCGCCTTCCTGCAGCCAGCGCCACACTTCCGCACCGTTGGCGCGGATCTTATCCTGTACGTATACCTTCTCTGCCTGATCGCGTGACCAGGCCAGATCGATTCGGGTCAGCAGCCCCTCTTTCACATATTTCTGCCACTCCACCTGATAGAGGAAATCATCGGTAAAGTGCGGATTGCCGAAGAACAGCCAGTTTTTGCCGCTGGCACCGTCGTTTTCGCGCTGCTGCATAAAGGCGCGGAACGGCGCGATGCCGGTACCCGGTCCAATCATGATCACCGGTGCGTCCGGATTAGCCGGCAGGCGGAAGTTATCGTTGTGCTCGATAAACACCCGAACTTCGCCCTCTTCTTCAACCCGATCGGCCAGCCAGGTCGATGCACCGCCGCCACGCTGACGACCTTCAATATCAAAGCGTACTGCACTCACGGTGATATGCACTTCGGTATCGGTCTCCGCCTGCGACGATGCGATTGAGTAGAGCCGTGGCGTCAGCGGACGCAGCAACGTCGTCAGTTGCTCTGCGCTGAGCTCCGCCGGGGCCAGACGAATCATGTCGACAATCGGATAACGCTGCGCATACTGTTGCAGCCGGGCTTTATCATCCACCAGCGCCAGCAGCTCGGCATCACGCGACAGCTGGGCATACTGCGCGACGATCTGCGCCGTATTAACCGTCAGCTCAAAATGTTTTTGCAGCGCTTCAGCCAGCGGCAGCGTTGCGCCCTGGACCTGCACCGGCTCATCACCTTTCAGCCAGACCAGCTCCAGCAGCTCGCTGACCAGCGCGCTATCATTTTCATACCAGATACCCAGCGCGTCGCCGGGCTGGTAGCGCAGGCCTGACTCGCCGAGATCAATTTCAATGTGGCGAACATCTTTGTCAGAGTCGCGGCCGGTAATTTTCTGATTCACCGCCAGCGTGGCGCTGAGTGGCGCCTCTTTGGTATAGGGGCTGGTGGTGACTTCATTGACGCTGCCTGCGGCGGCGGCGGCAGCCTGAGCCGGGGATTCGGTCGGCACGCGCTGCTTTAAAATCTCTGTCAGCGCGCTGCGCCAGGCCGCCGCCTGATCGGCATACTCGACGTCGGCATCAACCCGATCCAGCAGTCGCTCCGCGCCCAGCTCCGCCAGCCGGCTATCAAAATCCTTGCCCGCTTTGCTGAAAAATTCATAAGAGCTGTCGCCGAGGCCAAACACCGCAAACGCGGTACCGGTCATTTTCGGCGCCTTTTTTGACAGCAGGAATTTATGCAGCGCCACCGCTTCTTCCGGTGGATCGCCTTCGCCCTGGGTGGATGTCACCACCACCAGCAGCTTTTCCTGCCCAATTTGCTTGAACTTGTAATCGCCAGCATTCACCAGGTTTACATTCAGTCTGGCTGCCTGCAGGTCATCGCGCAACTGCTCGGCCAGGCGACGGGCATTGCCGGTCTGCGAAGCCGACAGCAGCGTGATTGCCGGTGCTTCTGGCGCGGTGGCGGTGACGGGGGCCGGCGCGCTGGCCACTGCGCTACCCGGTGTCTGTTCAACCCTGCCCCAGAAATAACCTGACAGCCATGCCAGTTGGGTGGGGGAATAATCGGTCGTCGCCGCCTGTAAGCGGGCGAGTTGTTCCGGGGAGAGCGGAAGCAGTGAACCTGGTGCCTGAGTCGTCATCGCGTTAAAAATTCCAGTATCAGAAGTCCGGACCGTAAAATGGCGGAAGAGTGCGTAGGTTACCGGCCCGTATATTAACGATTAAATACACCTTCGACATATCAAATAACCAAAATGACTAAATGGTTTTCCTGGTAGGATTAATCGACAAAAGTGGTAAGTAAAGCGGCGATATATCAGTTAATTAGCTGGTACAACATCGGCAGGCGGGAGGTTTCGTGGCGGCGTTATGTGATCCAGGTGCGAAAATAGCGGTTTTCAGGTAGAATTTAGCGGTTTTTTCCTGTCTGAGAACCACTATGTCTACCACTTTATTTAAAGAGTTCCAGTTCGAAGCCGCGCACCATTTACCCAACGTGCCGGCCGGACACAAATGCGGTCGTCTGCACGGTCATTCATTTCTGGTGCGTCTGGAAATTACCGGCGAAGTGGATGCGCACACTGGCTGGGTGATGGATTTCGCTGAACTGAAAGCGGCGTTTAAGCCGATCTACGATCGCCTTGACCACTATTATCTCAATGAGATCCCTGGGCTGGAAAACCCGACCAGCGAAGTGCTGGCAAAATGGATCTGGGATCAGATGAAGCCTCGCCTGCCGCTGCTCAGTGCGGTGATGATCAAAGAAACCTGCACTGCGGGCTGCGTCTACCGCGGTTAATGCTGTCGGATCGAACCCTTCGATCCGGCACAGCGTTTTTTACCCGCCGATCCGGCTAGCCCGGTTTCGGACTTTCACCCGGCCCACATCGCATCGCCTCAGGCGATATTGAGATATTTGTGAGTCTGCATCGACAGACGCCAGTTACGCGCAATGCAGGTCTCGATACAGAGTCGGGTTGCCTCATCTTTGCGGCTGATCGGCTGTAAGGCGATGATACGGGCTTTATCGTCATCAAGAGCGGCCAGCAGTTCATCCAGCGCCTCGACATCACGCATACGCGCCACCGGGTGCTTGATCTCATCCGCGCGGACCAGCGCCTGCGGCAGCACATCATAGCCGCCACGCATATTCACTTTAGGCGAAACCGTCACCCAGGTCCGATCGGAACAGCGAATCTCATGGGTGCCGCTGGTCTCAATCTGGCACTGAAAACCGTGCTGCTCCAGCGTCGTAGTTAACGGACGCAGATCGTAGATCGCCGGTTCGCCGCCGGTGATCACCACATGGCGCGCGGTCCAGCCCTGCTGCTGGATGGCGTTAAGTAAGGTTGCCGCATCGGCATCGCCCCAGGCGTCACTCTCTACCGTTTTAATTAAAATATCGCCCAGCGACGTTTCCCGATCCGCCCGCTTCTCCCAGGTATGTTTGGTATCACACCAGCTACAGCCCACCGGACATCCCTGTAAGCGGATGAAAATGGCGGGTACGCCGGTATAAAAACCTTCGCCCTGCAGTGTCTGGAACATTTCGTTAATCGGGTATTGCATTACGGACTCGCTTGAAAAAAACAGGGCGCTGATTATGGCAGATTTGCCGCACAGCTCAACCACGCGTTGTGCCTTTTCTCCGCGCCGGGCAAAAGCCAAAACGTCACAAAAGAGAGGCTTCAGACGGCTGACAGGTTCAAAATATAGATGGCCAGGACAGAACCCGCGCTTAGGACAAAAATACCGGGAGCGTTTTTGAACAACGCAAAACGTTGGCCCGGTAACGGGCGCACCTCAGTGATGAGGTGCGTAATCGCACGGGCGAGCAGAAAGAGATGCCGCTTTTGCCTCTTTGCGATCGGGATTTGCCATCCGCGTCTGCACACCGCCGCCAACAAAAAGCCCCGCACAAGGCGGGGCTTTCAGATGATGCGATGCCGCTTTACGCGACATCTGCACAGGTCATTACTGACCTTTAACTTCTTTCAGGCCGTTGAATGGCGCTTTTGAACCCAGCGCTTCTTCGATACGAATCAGCTGGTTGTACTTCGCCACACGGTCAGAACGGCTCATTGAACCGGTTTTGATCTGGCCCGCTGCAGTCCCTACCGCCAGGTCAGCGATGGTTGCATCTTCGGTTTCGCCTGAACGGTGAGAGATCACGGCAGTGTAGCCCGCGTCTTTCGCCATTTTGATCGCTGCCAGGGTTTCGGTCAGAGAACCGATCTGGTTGAATTTGATCAGAATGGAGTTAGCGATACCTTTGTCGATACCTTCTTTCAGGATTTTGGTGTTGGTCACGAACAGGTCGTCACCCACCAGCTGGATTTTGTCGCCCAGGACTTTGGTCTGGTAAGCGAAGCCATCCCAGTCAGATTCGTCCAGGCCATCTTCGATAGAAACGATCGGATACTGTTTGGTCAGATCTTCCAGGAAGTGGGTGAACTCTTCTGAAGTGAACGCTTTACCGCCTTCACCGGCCAGCACGTATTTGCCATCTTTGTAGAACTCAGAGGCCGCACAGTCCATCGCCAGCGTAATGTCTTTGCCCAGCTCGTAGCCCGCTGCTTTTACTGCTTCAGCGATAACGGCCAGCGCTTCGGCGTTAGAACCCAGGTTTGGCGCATAGCCACCTTCGTCACCGACTGCGGTGCTCATGCCTTTGCTTTTCAGCACTTTTGCCAGGTTGTGGAACACTTCTGAACCCATACGGATCGCTTCTTTCACGCTTGAAGCGCCAACCGGCTGAATCATGAATTCCTGGATATCAACGTTGTTATCGGCATGCTCGCCACCGTTGATGATGTTCATCATTGGCAGTGGCATAGAGTATTTGCCTGGGGTGCCGTTCAGTTCAGCGATGTGCTCATACAGCGGCTGACCTTTAGAGGCCGCAGCGGCTTTCGCCGCCGCCAGTGAGACGGCCAGAATGGCGTTCGCACCGAAGTTGGATTTGTTCTCAGTACCGTCCAGGTCGATCATGATTTTATCGATGTTCGCCTGATCTTTCGCGTCTTTGCCTTTTACCGCTTCAGCAATCGGGCCGTTTACCGCAGCAACGGCTTTGGTCACGCCTTTGCCCAGGAAACGAGATTTGTCACCGTCACGCAGTTCCAGTGCTTCGCGAGAACCGGTAGAAGCCCCTGATGGCGCTGCTGCCAGACCAACGAAACCGCCTTCCAGATGCACTTCTGCTTCAACAGTCGGGTTACCACGTGAGTCGATAATTTCGCGACCGATGACTTTTACGATTTTGGACATTACGTTTTTCCTCAGTACAAGTTAGTCAATCCTAAGACAAACAACGCGCGAAAAGTTCGCGCGCTGCTCGTGAATCTTACTTCGCTAAACGCTTCTGATGCTCATGTGCCGCTTTCACAAAGCCGGCAAACAACGGATGGCCATCACGAGGGGTCGAGGTAAACTCCGGGTGGAACTGGCAGGCCACAAACCACGGATGGTTCGGGATTTCAATAATCTCAACCAGTTGATCATCACCAGAACGACCCGCTACGCGCAGACCGGCTGCTTCAATCGGTTTCAGCAGCATGTTGTTGACTTCATAACGGTGGCGATGGCGCTCAACGATGGTGTCAGAACCGTACAGCTGGCGAACCTGGCTGCCCGGCGTTAACTGACACTGCTGGCTGCCCAGACGCATGGTGCCGCCCAGATCGCTCTGCTCGCTGCGAACTTCGACGTTGCCGTCTTCGTCACGCCATTCGGTAATCAATGCCACTACCGGATATTTACAGTCTGGCACAAATTCGGTGGAGTTGGCGCCTTCCATCCCGGCGACGTTACGGGCGAACTCCATCAGTGCCACCTGCATACCAAGACAGATGCCGAGATACGGCACGTTGTTTTCACGTGCGTACTGCGCGGTCATCAGCTTGCCTTCGACGCCACGGTAACCGAAGCCACCCGGAATCAGAATCGCATCCAAATCTTTCAGTAATTCGACACCGCGTGATTCGACATCCTGCGAGTCGATCAGTTTGATGTTCACGGTGACGCGATTTTTCAGGCCGCCGTGCTTCAGCGCTTCAATCACTGATTTATAGGCATCCGGCAATTCAACGTATTTGCCGACCATCCCGATGGTGACTTCCCCACCCGGATTGGCTTCTTCGTAAATCACCTGTTCCCACTCGGCCAGATTGGCTTCCGGCGCATTCAGGTTGAAGCGTTTGCAGATATAGTCATCCAGGCCCTGCGACTTCAGCATGCCAGGAATCTTGTAAATGGAATCCACGTCTTTCAGTGAAATAACCGCCTTCTCTGGCACGTTACAGAACAGCGCGATTTTAGCGCGTTCGTTGGCTGGCACAGCGCGATCGGAACGGCAGATCAGCACGTCTGGCTGAATACCGATGGAGAGCAGCTCTTTAACCGAGTGCTGGGTCGGTTTGGTTTTCACTTCACCGGCAGCGGCCATATAGGGCACCAGCGTCAGGTGCATATACATGGTGTGTTCGCGGCCCACATCCACCGCCATCTGGCGAATCGCTTCCAGGAACGGCAGGGATTCGATATCGCCGACCGTACCGCCGATTTCGACCAGCACCACATCGTGGCCTTCGCCGCCTTCAATAATGCGCTCTTTGATGGCGTTGGTGATGTGCGGAATCACCTGAATGGTGGCGCCCAGATAGTCGCCACGGCGCTCTTTGCGCAGCACTTCTGAGTAGATACGGCCAGTGGTGAAGTTGTTACGACGCGACATTTTAGTGCGGATGAAGCGCTCGTAGTGACCCAAATCGAGATCGGTTTCAGCCCCGTCATCAGTGACGAAAACTTCACCGTGCTGAGTCGGGCTCATGGTACCTGGATCCACGTTGATATACGGGTCCAGCTTCATGATGGTCACGTTAAGACCACGGGCTTCGAGAATGGCTGCGAGGGAGGCTGCGGCAATGCCTTTACCCAGAGAGGATACGACCCCGCCGGTCACAAAAATATAATTCGTTGTCATGCTGAACCTGAGAGTTTAGGTTTAAAGACGGTGGAATAACCAGGACGGGAAAACAGTATACTGGAAACCGCTATCAGCCACAATTGATGAATCACTGCCATCCTCCAACGCATTGCTGCGGCTAACATAGCGGATAGCCGTTAATGAAATGTTGATGTACGTCACAAAGTTGTCGCCACGCTGAATCGTGTAAGCTCAGATGGCGAATTTATGCGCAGCGCTGGAATAATCAGCACTTCTCGCCGGTTTTCACCTGCTGCCAGGCCGCTTCCATCTGTTCCAGCGTAGCACCCGGCATACTTAATCCCTGTGCGGCGATGATCGCCTCCACCTGGCGGAAGCGGCGCTCAAACTTGTCGTTGGCCTTTTGCAGCGCGGTTTCAGCTTTACTGCCCAGATGGCGCGACAGGTTCACCGTCGCAAACAGCAGGTCACCGATCTCCTCTTCCAGCTTCTGGCTATCCACCACGCTTTGCTGTGCCTCGTGCATCACTTCATCGATCTCTTCATGCACTTTTGCCACCACCGGCCCCAGCGTGGTCCAGTCAAAACCGACGTTGTGGCAGCGCTTCTGGATTTTGTGGGCGCGCATCAGCGCCGGCAGCGCTCTGGGGATGTCGTCCAGCGCCGAATGCTGGGCCTTCTCCGCCCGTTCAGCGGTCTTGATCGCTTCCCAGTTTTTCAGCACTTCGCGGCTGGTTTCCGCGCTGGCGTCAGCAAAAATGTGCGGATGACGGCGCTCCAGCTTGTCGCTGATGGCGTGGCAGATATCCTCAAAGGTAAAGCGATCCTGCTCGCTGGCCATCTGGGCATAAAACACCACCTGAAACAGCAGATCGCCCAGCTCGCCGCGCAGATCGTCAAAATCTTCCCGCTGGATGGCGTCCAGCACTTCATAGGTCTCTTCCAGCGTATACGGGGCGATGGTGGCGAAGGTCTGCTCACGATCCCACGGGCAGCCGTGTTGCGGATCGCGCAGGGTTTTCATAATGCCAAGCAGGCGATCAATGGCGTTCATTCTGGAAATCCTTTGCGGTTGGTCGTGAGGAGGCGCATCAATAGCGCCGGTGGTGCGGCGCGTCTGCCCGGCGATTCACATCAGCGGCGAATAGCGGGCAGACGGCCAGAAGCATCAGTGTAAACGGCGGGCGTCGATGATATCAGAGACCTGGTTCAGCCGCGCCAGCACCCGTCCCAGCACCTGATGGTTATAAATCTCGATATCCATGTCGATGGTTGCCAGCTGCTTTTTGGTATCGCTGCGGCTCGACACGCCCAGCACATTGACCTTTTCATTGGCGAGGATGGTGGTGATATCCCGCAGCAATCCGCTGCGATCGTTGGCCGTCACCCGTACCACCAGCGAGTAACCGCTGGAGTAACTTTCGCCCCATACTGCGTCAACAATGCGTTCCGGCGCATGGGAGATCAGCTCCGCCAGCTGGTCACAGTCGGCACGGTGAATCGAAATACCGCGCCCCTGGGTGATGAAGCCGACGATATCATCACCCGGAATCGGCTGGCAGCAACGCGCAATGTGGTGCATCAGGTTGCCCACGCCTTCCACCACCACGCGCCCGCTCTCTTTGCGTGACGGTGGAGTGTAAGATTTCTGGGTTAACTGGCGCAGCGCTTCGCGATCTTCCTCTTCGGCGCTCGGCTTGTTGAGCTTCGCCTGCAGGAAGTTCACCATCTGATTAAGGCGAATATCGCCACCGCCAATCGCCGCCAGTAACTCCTCCAGAGAGGTGACGTTATAGCGCGGCAGCAGCAACTTCTCGGCTTCACGCAGGCTGATATCGAGCTGGTTCAGCTCGTTATCCAGAATCTGTCGTCCGGCGATGATGTTCTTATCGCGATCCTGCTTACGGAACCAGTTGTGAATCTTCGAGCGGCCACGGCTGGTGGTGATGTAACCGAGGTTAGGATTGAGCCAGTCACGGCTCGGGTTCGGCTGTTTCTGGGTGATCACTTCAACCTGATCGCCCATCTGAAGCTGATAGGTAAACGGCACGATGCGACCGCCGATTTTGGCACCGATGCAGCGGTGACCGATATCACTGTGGATGTGGTAAGCGAAGTCGAGCGGCGTTGAGCCGGCGGGCAGATCCACCACATCCCCTTTCGGCGTAAAGACGTAAACCCGATCGTCAAATACCTGGCTGCGCACCTCTTCCAGCAGTTCACCGGAATCCGCCATCTCTTCCTGCCAGCTGATCAGCTTACGCAGCCAGGCGATACGCTCTTCGTGACCCGCCGCGCCGCGTGCGCTGCTGGAGGTCGGGCCTTCTTTGTATTTCCAGTGCGCTGCCACGCCCAGTTCGGCATCTTCATGCATCTGGCGGGTACGGATCTGAATCTCCACCGTTTTGCCCTGCGGGCCTAACACCACGGTGTGAATCGACTGGTAACCATTGGGCTTAGGATTTGCCACGTAGTCATCAAACTCGCTCGGCAGATGACGATAAAGCGTGTGTACCGTGCCCAGCGCGCCGTAACAATCCTGTAAGCGTTCGGCCACGATGCGCACCGCCCGCACGTCGAACAGCTCATCAAACGCCAGCGACTTCTTCTGCATCTTGCGCCAGATGCTGTAGATATGTTTCGGTCGGCCATAGACTTCGGCGCGTACGCCCTCTTTGGCCATCTCTTTGCGCAGGTTGCTGACGAAGTTGTCGATGTACTGCTCACGGTCAATGCGCCGCTCATGCAGCAGTTTGGCGATGCGTTTGTATTCATCGGGATGCAGATAGCGGAAGCAGTAATCTTCCAGCTCCCACTTCAGCTGACCAATGCCGAGCCGGTTGGCCAACGGCGCATAGATGTTGGTGCTTTCTTTGGCGGCCAGTACCCGCTCATCTTCCGGCGCGTCTTTCATTTCGCGCAGGTTCATGATGCGCTCGGCCAGTTTGAGCACCACGCAGCGGAAATCTTCTACCATCGCCAGCAGCATCCGGCGAACGTTATCCACCTGCTCGGAGGCCATCGAATCATTGTGAATCGCTTTCAGCTGACGGATCGCATCCATATCGCGCACGCCATGCACCAGCGAGACAATGCCTTTGCCCACCGTTTTTTCCAGATCTTCTTCGCTCACCACTTCATCGTTAGCCAGCGGGAAGATCAGCGCCGCACACAGGCTTTCAATATCCATACTGAGCATCGAGAGGATTTCGACCATCTCGATGCCGCGCCACAGCAGCAGCGATTGATCGGGATGGCCCTGGGTTTGCGCTTCACAGTAGCGCCAGGTTTCGGCGACGCGTTGACATGATTGCGGGTTAGCAATACCGAGACTGGCGATCCACTGGTCGAGGGCAAATTCCCCCTCAGTATTTAAATGCGCACTTCTGACCGCAACCATATCCTCTCCTGCACAGCGACTTAGCCCATCGCTTATGTTTTCTTGAACAGCACCATGGATTCGAGATGACGGGTATGTGGGAACATATCCAGCATCGCGACCCTTTCCAATTGGTAGCCCGCCGACAGCAATGTCTGGCTGTCGCGCGCGAGTGTGGTGGGATTACACGAAACATAGACCACGCGTTCTGGTGCAAGTTTAACCACATGCGCCATCACACCTGCAGCCCCGGCACGGGCCGGATCGAGTAATACCTTGTTAAATCCCTGTGCCGCCCACGGCTGGCGCGACACCTCTTCCTCCAGGTTATGCTGGAAAAAGCGGACATTTTTAAGATTATTCAATTCAGCATTATACGCTGCCTGCCGCACTAATGCTGCAATGCCCTCCACACCAACCACATTTTGTACGAAGATTCCGATAGGAAGAGTGAAGTTCCCCATCCCGCAAAACAGGTCCAGTACCTGGTCTTCCGGCTGCAGATCGAGCCAGCTTATCGCCTGCGCCACCATCTGCTGATTCACCCTATCGTTAACCTGAATAAAATCCTGTGGACTGAAGGTTAGCTTAAGTTGATGAGAGTGATAGAACGGCGTCGCTGCGGTTAACGGCGTTAATTTCTCATCACCCGCATCCAGAAACAGCATCAGCTGATGCTTATGCGAAAACTGTTCCAGTTTTTCACGATCGTCAGCCTGCAACGCATCAAGATGTCGCAGGATCATCAGCGGACCGTTGTCCGCCTGCACCAGTTCAACGTGGCCGAGACGCCTGACGGCACGTAAGCCGCTCAGACAGTGGCGTAGCGGGAGAATTAACGCCTCAAGTTCGGGCATCAAAATGGGGCACTGCTGGATATCGACCAGATCGTTGCTCGCTTCCTGACGAAAACCCATCTGCAGGCGCTGCTGCTTGTTCTGCCACTGCAGGCCCAGCCGGGCACGACGGCGATAGCCCCAGGGTTCACCGGCTATCACTTCATCGACCGCCACCGGCTGCTGTGCGGCCTGACTCAGCATCCGGCTCAGCGCCTGGGCTTTGCTTTGCTGTTGCAGAGCCACCTCCACATGCTGCTGCTGGCAGCCGCCGCAACGCTCAAAATGGGGACAGCGCGGCGTGACGCGTGCCGGACTGCTGTTTAACAGCCGCGTCACTTTCGCTCGGGCAAATTGCCGTTTATCCTCTGTCAGCATAATTTCGGCCTGTTCACCAGGCAGCGCACCGCTGACAAAAATGGTTTTGCCTTTATGACGCGCCACGCCCTGACCGAACGGGTCCAGCTCGTCGATGGTGACGGTTATGCGTTGTTGCGGGGTGCTGCGCTGTTTTGCCGCGTAAAATTGCGCCATAGTATTGTTAATTCTCTTTCTCTGAAACGATGTGCACAGGTTTGTCGACGGATGCACAGGGATGTTAATGCCGGAGTAGCCAGGCGACTATTATGACCAAATACAGCCTGCGGGCGCGAATGATGATTTTAATTCTGGCACCCACCCTGATGGTTGGCCTGCTGCTCAGCTCATTTTTTGTGGTGCATCGCTACAACGAACTGCAGCGGCAGGTGATGGATGCCGGCGCCAACATTATCGAACCGCTGGCGATCTCCAGCGAATACAGCATGACCTGGCATAACCGCGATGCGATGCGCGAACTGGTCAGCCTGCTGCATCGCCGTCACTCCGGTATCGTCCGGGCAATTTCGGTGTTCGACAACCATAACCAGCTCTACGTCACCTCCAATAACAAACAGAACCTGAGCCTGCTGCAACAGGATGATATCCGCGCTCTGCCTGATGATGTCTCGATGGAACGTCACGGCAGCGTGCTGATTCTGCGCACCCCGATTACCACTGAACGTTATGACGTCGATGAACTGCCGGACGAAGATGCCAAACCGGCCGGTAATCCACTCGGCTATGTCGCCATCGAACTCGATCTGCAATCGGTACGGCTGCAGCAGTACAAAGAGGTGTTTGTCGCCACGCTGATGCTGCTGTTTTGCCTCTGTATTGCGATGCTGTTCGCCTATCGCCTGATGCGCGACGTCACCGGCCCGATCCGCAACATGGTCACCACCGTGGACCGGATTCGTCGCGGTCAGCTCGACAGCCGGGTTGAGGGTTACATGCTGGGCGAACTGAGCATTCTGAAAAACGGCATTAATGCGATGGCGATGTCGCTCACCGCCTATCACGAAGAGATGCAGCACAATATCGATCAGGCCACTTATGACCTGCGTGAGACGCTCGAGCAGCTGGAGATTCAGAACGTCGAGCTGGACCTGGCGAAAAAACGGGCCCAGGAAGCGGCCCGCATCAAGTCAGAGTTCTTAGCCAATATGTCGCATGAACTGCGTACCCCGCTGAATGGCGTGCTGGGCTTTACCCGTCAGATGCTCAAGACCCAGCTGCGCGCCACCCAGCGTGATTACATGCAGACCATCGAACGCTCGGCCAACAATCTGCTCAGCATTATCAACGACGTGCTCGACTTCTCGAAGCTGGAAGCGGGCAAGCTGATGCTGGAAGCGATCCCCTTCCCGCTGCGCGCCACGCTGGATGAAACCCTGGTGCTGCTGGCACCTTCGGCCCATGACAAAGGTCTGGAGCTGACGGTGGTGTGCGACAGCAGCGTGCCGGATAACGTGATTGGTGATGCGCTGCGGCTGCAGCAGATCCTGATCAACCTGATTGGCAACGCCATTAAATTTACCGAAAAGGGCACCATTGGCCTGCGCGTCGGACAGCGGGTGATCACCCATACCCGGGTCGAGCTGGAGATTCAGGTCGAGGATACCGGCATCGGCATTTCTGAGCAGCAGCAGACCCAACTGTTCCAGGCGTTTCGTCAGGCGGACGCCAGCATTTCACGCCGTCACGGCGGTACCGGACTGGGGCTGGTGATCACCCAGAAGCTGGTACGGGAGATGGGCGGCGAAATCACCTTTAGCAGCGAGCCGGATCACGGCTCGACCTTTGTGATTCGGGTACAGCTGGATCTCAATCCGAATGCGCCCGGTATGCCGCGGGTGCTGGAGGCGCTGTCCCATGCGCGTATCGCCTATGTGGAAGCCAATCCCGCTGTCGCCCGGGCGGCGCTGGAGATGTTAAGCGCGACGCCGCTGCAGATCGATTACAGCGAAACGCTGGAAGGATTAAGCGAGACGCACTATCCGCTGCTGCTGATGGCAATGCCGGTTACGGTCAGCCAGCATCAGCTGCTGGCTGAAAGCCAGATTAATGCGCTGCTGGATCGGGCCGATCATGTCCTGATGGCGCTGCCCAGCCCGATGATGCTGCTGGCCGATGAGCTGAAAGTCCGTGGCATTGATGGCTGTATCGCCAAACCGGTTTCCCTGACCCGTCTGCTGCCGATGCTGGTTGATTTGCATACCCGCCAGATCAGCGAACTGCCGCTGTCGCCACGCTTGCCGTTGACCGTCATGGCGGTGGATGACAATCCGGCCAATCTCAAGCTGATCGGCGCCTTGCTGGAGGAGCAGGTGCAGCGCATCGTGCTGTGTAACAGCGCCGAACACGCGATTCGCGAAGCCCGCCAGCAGGCGCTGGACGTGATTCTGATGGATATTCAGATGCCGGACATTGATGGTATTCGCGCCAGTGAAATCATCCGCAGCCTGCCGCACCATGCCAGCACGCCGATTGTCGCCGTTACCGCCCATGCGATTGATGGCGAGCGGGAGCAGTTGATTAAGGCGGGGATGAATGACTATCTGGCGAAGCCGATTGATGAAAGCAAATTAAGCCAGCTGCTGGCACGCTACACGCCGCCGCCGCCGGTGGTCGTGCCGGAACTGCCCAACATACTGCCGACGCTCGACTGGCAGCTGGCGCTGCGACAGGCGGCAAACAAGCCGGATCTGGCGCGCGATCTGCTGCGGATGCTGCTGGAGTTTTTACCGGAAGTCCATGCAAAGATGGCGCAGTTTATGACCAGTAATGAGGTCAGTGCGCTGCGTGAGATCATTCATAAACTGCACGGCAGTGCCAGCTACAGCGGCGTGCCACGCATGAAGCAGCTCTGTCATCAGCTGGAGCGTGAACTGCACCATGCCAGCGATATTGCTGCGCTGGAACCTGAACTGCTGGAATTGCAGGATGAGATGGAGAACGTTGCCAGAGAAGCCCGGCGGGTGCTGGGCGTCGAATAGCGGCCGTTGATGCGGCGGCGGCTCAGGCCGGCGTCGTGGCCTGCAAGGCGGCATCATGGCCTGCCGGACGGCAATATGGCGCGCAGGACGGCGGCCGCGTGCTGCGCCATCACTCTCAGCGACGCAGATCACGCCCGCCCTCGCACGCAGGCTAGCGGAAACCGGCCAGCTTCAGCGTAGCCGCAACGTTACGTGCGGTCAGCTGAACGTTATTTCCGGCGCTGGCCAGCGCATCTTCCAATGAGCAGATGCTGTAGAGCACGCTGAACACCGCATCCAGACCGTGCTGGTGCACTACGCCGACATCCGCCGTCAGGCTGCCGGCAATGCCAATCACCGGTTTATTAAAGCGCTTTGCCACGCTGGCCACACCAATCGGCACCTTGCCATTAATACTCTGACTGTCGATGCGTCCTTCACCGGTAATCACCAGATCGGCATCCTTCACCTGCTCTGCCAGCCCCAGCGCTTCGGTGACAATCTCAATCCCGCGGCGTAAATCTGCCTGACAAAATGCGTGCAGCGCCGCGCCCATACCACCCGCTGCACCGCCGCCGGGAATATGCAGCACATCCATATCGAGATCGCGCTGAATAATCGCTGCGTAATGGGTCAGCGCCCGATCGAGCTGCTGCACCAGCGCGGGCGTCGCGCCTTTTTGCGGACCAAAAATCGCCGATGCCCCCTCTTTACCGGTCAGCGGATTGGTCACGTCACAGGCCACCTCGATGCGACACTCGGCAATGCGGCTATCCAGCTGGCTGATATCAATGCTGGCGAGATCGGGCAGCGCGCCGCCACCATAACCGATTTCACCGCCCTGCGCGTCCAGCAGTCGCGCCCCCAGCGCCTGCATCATGCCCGCGCCGCCGTCGTTGGTGGCGCTGCCACCGATGCCGATAATGATATGATCAACGCCCTTGTCCAGCGCGCTCTTGATCAGTTCGCCGGTGCCGAAGGAGGTGGTCACCAGCGGATCGCGCTGCGCAGCAGGCACCCGTTCAAGGCCGCTGGCCGCCGCCATTTCGATATAGGCGGTGCGTTCATCACCGGACAAACCATAAAACGCGTCAACCTGCGCGCCAAGCGGCCCGGTAACCTTCAACCTGACGATTTTTCCTTTCGTCGCCGCCACCATCGCTTCTACCGTGCCTTCGCCACCGTCGGCGACCGGTATTTTCAGGTAGTGCGCATCGGGAAAGATTTCACGGAAACCCGCTTCAATCGCCGATGCCACCTCCAGGGCGGATAAACTCTCTTTATATGAATCCGGTGCGATTACGATTTTCATAGGCAATCCGAGCGCTGTTAAGTGATTGAAATGCTCTGAAACCAGTCCGGCATCCCCAGACACCGGCACCGGGTTTTAGCGGGCGATTTCAACCTTCGCTAACTTCTCATAATAGCAGGCAAGCGCACTGTGGTCGGCGGAACCCTGACCATCATTACGCAGCGCCTGCATCATCTCCATCACCGCCGCCGTCAGCGGCAGATGCGCGCCAATGCCGTGTGAGGTATCCAGCGCATTCGCCAGATCCTTGATATGCAGATCGATACGGAAGCCGGGTTTGAAGTTGCGATCCATTACCATCGGTGCTTTGGCATCCAGCACGGTACTGCCCGCCAGGCCGCCACGGATCGCCTGATAAACCAGATCCGGGTTCACGCCCGCTTTGGTTGCCAGCGATAACGCCTCAGACATCGCGGCAATGTTCAGCGCCACAATCACCTGGTTCGCCAGTTTGGTGACGTTGCCCGCGCCGATATCGCCGGTATGAACGACCGAGCCCGCCATCGCTTTCATGATGTCGTAGCAGGTATCGAATACCGCTTTATCGCCGCCCACCATCACAGAGAGCGTGCCTTCAATCGCTTTGGGCTCGCCACCGCTGACCGGCGCATCCAGCATTTTGATCCCTTTTTCTGCCAGCGCATCATGGACTTCACGGCTCGCCAGCGGCGCAATGGAGCTCATATCGATGACCACCAGGCCTGGCTTCGCCCCTTCAATAATGCCATTTTTACCCAGACAGACTTCGATGACCTGCGGCGAGTTGGGCACCATGGTAATCACCACATCGCACTGCTCAGCCACCTCTTTTGGCGATTTCGCCACGGTCGCGCCCAGTTCAGTCAGTTCCGCTTCGTTTTCAGCGTTATGATCGCGCACTACCAGCGAATAACCGGCTTTCACCAGGTTTTTACTCATGGGTTTGCCCATAATACCCAGGCCGATAAATCCAATTTTCATTGCGTTTCCCCTTGATTGATTAACGCTTAAATTTGTCGCATAACGCCTGCGTGGCGTTGCGGAACACACCGAGATCGCTGCCGACCGCTACGAAGGTCGCGCCCCATTCCAGATAGCGCCGTGCATCCGCTTCTACCGGTGCCAGAATGCCGCTCGGCTTACCGGCGGCTTTGGCGCGTTCAAAGATATGTTTAATCACCTTCAGCACTTCCGGGTGCGCCGGCTGGCCGAGATAACCGAGCGCGGCGGAGAGATCGCCGGGACCCACGAAGATGCCATCAACGCCTTCAACCGCAGCAATGGCGTCAATGTTGTCCACCGCCTGCTGGGTTTCGATCTGCACCAGCACCGTGATGTTGTCGTTGATGCTGCTGTTGTAATCCGGCAGGGTGCCGTACATGTTGCTGCGATGAGAGACCGACACGCCGCGAATGCCGGCAGGCGGATAGCGGGTGGAGGCCACTGCGCGCAGCGCTTCCTCTTCAGTCTCAACAAACGGCACCAGGAAGTTACTGAAGCCGATATCAAGCAGGCGCTTGATGATCACCGGCTCATTGCAGGGCGGACGTACCACCGGCGCGCTGTGGCTGCCCTTGAGCGCCATCAGCTGCGGCACAAAGGTGGTGATGTCGTTGGGCGCATGTTCGCCATCCAGAACCAGCCAGTCAAAACCGGCCAGTCCTAAAATCTCTGTTGAGATCGGGCTGGCCAGCGCACACCAGCTACCAATCAGGGTTTCACCCGCTAATAAACGACGACGAAATCCATTCGGCCAGGCTGCATTACTCATGGTTAACTCCTGTGGCGGTGGCTCCGCAAGGGGAGCCGAAAAGGTTAACGTACCAGGCAGGGACGTTTATTGTCGTAGGTCCATCCTGGCACCAGAAATTGCATCGCCTGCGCATCATCACGCGCACCAAGGCCATGTTTCTGATACAGCGCATTGGCCTGCATCACCTGATCCATATCCAGCTCAACGCCGAGACCCGGTTTCTGCGGCACCTGCACCATGCCGCCTTTAATCTGGAACGGCTCTTTGGTCAGGCGCTGATTGCCTTCCTGCCAGATCCAGTGGGTATCAATCGCGGTGATGGCGCCCGGCGCGGCGGCGGCAACGTGGGTAAACATCGCCAGTGAAATGTCGAAGTGGTTATTGGAGTGCGAGCCCCAGGTCAGGCCGAAGTCGTGGCACATCTGCGCCACGCGCACCGAGCCCTGCATGGTCCAGAAATGCGGGTCAGCCAGCGGAATATCGACCGACTGCAGCGACAGCGTATGCCCCATCTGCCGCCAGTCGGTGGCGATCATGTTGGTGGCGGTCGGCATGCCGGTCGCCCGGCGGAACTCCGCCATCACTTCGCGGCCCGAATAGCCCTGCTCCGCGCCACAGGGATCTTCAGCGTAAGCCAGCACATCTTTCAGCTGTTTACCCAGCATGATCGCTTCGTTGAGAGACCAGGCACCGTTAGGATCGAGCGTAATGCGCGCCTCAGGAAAACGCTTCGCCAGCGCGGTAACCGCTTCGGCTTCTTCGCCACCGCGCAGTACGCCGCCCTTGAGTTTGAAATCGTTGAAGCCATATTTTTCATACGCTGCTTCTGCCAGCCGCACCACCGTGTCCGGGGTTAACGCCTCTTCGTGACGCAGGCGATACCAGTCGCAGGGATCGCTCTCCTGGCTCTGATAGGGCAGAGAGGTCTTGCGGCGGTCGCCGACATAGAACAGATAGCCGAGCATCTCAACGCGGTCGCGCTGTTGCCCGTCGCCCAGCAGGGTCGCCACGTTAACGCCCAGATGCTGCCCCAGCAGATCCAGCATCGCCGCTTCAATGCCGGTCACGACGTGGATGGTGGTGCGCAGATCGAAGGTCTGCATGCCGCGCCCGCTGGCATCGCGATCCGCAAAGGTAGTGCGCACCAGGCTGAGAATATTTTTGTATTCGCCCACGGTTTTACCGATCACCAGAGAAGCCGCATCTTCCAGCGTCTGACGGATTTTTTCGCCGCCCGGAATCTCGCCGACGCCGGTATGACCGGCGTTATCTTTGATAATCACAATATTGCGGGTAAAAAACGGCGAATGCGCGCCGCTGAGGTTCAGCAACATGCTGTCGTGACCGGCAACCGGAATCACCTGCATGGCGGTCACTTTAGGTGTTGAACTCATCTCCTGCTCCTTATGCTGTTGCACGGCCAAAAGCCGGGCGCTTACGGTCGAATGTCCAACCGGGAATCAGATATTGCATCGCCGTGGCGTCGTTGCGGGCGCCAGCGGGCAGTGACTGGTAAAGCTGGTGGGCCTGATGCACGCGGTCCCAGTCAAGCTCAACGCCGAGGCCCGGCGCGTCCGGCACGGCAATTTTGCCGTTGCGGATTTGCAGCGGATTTTTGGTCAGGCGCTGATCGCCCTCCTGCCAGATCCAGTGAGTATCAATCGCGGTAGGATTGCCTGGCGCGGCGGCACCCACATGGGTGAACATCGCCAGCGAAATATCGAAGTGGTTATTGGAGTGGCAGCCCCAGGTCAGGCCCCAGTCGTCGCACAGCTGCGCCACCCGCACGGCACCGCTCATGGTCCAGAAATGGGGATCGGCTAACGGGATATCGACCGCGTTGAGCATCACCGCATGATTCATCTCGCGCCAGTTGGTGGCGATCATGTTTGTGGCGACCGGCAGACCGGTGGCGCGGCGAAACTCCGCCATCACCTCGCGTCCCGAATAGCCCTGCTCGGCACCACAGGGATCTTCAGCGTAAGTCAGCACATCCTGCATCCCTTTACAGAGCGCGATGGCTTCTTCCAGTAACCAGGCACCGTTGGGATCGACGGTAATGCGGGCGTCGGGAAAGCGCTGCTTCAGCGCCGCCGCGGTGGCAATCTCCTGCTCGCCCGGCAGCACGCCGCCTTTGAGTTTGAAATCTTTAAATCCGTATTTATCCGCAGCCGCCTCCGCCAGCCGTACCACCGCTTCGCTGGTCAGCGCTTCCTGATGACGCAGGTGATACCACTCATGGCTGGCCTGATCTCCGCTCAGATAGGGCAGATCGGTTTTGCGCCGATCGCCGAGGTAAAACAGATAGCCCAGCACCGTGACTTCATCACGCTGCTTGCCGGGACCGAGTAACTCCGCCACCGGGACGCCCAGCGACTGGCCCAGCAGATCGAGCAGTGCCGCTTCCAGCGCCGCCACCGCATTGACCCGCAGTTCAAACGTCCAGGCACCGTTGCCGAAGGTGGTAAAGTCAGCCGACTGGTTGCCCTTATGCACCTGCTGCACCAGCCGGTTCATCCGGGCAATCTGCTGGCCTTTCACCTGCGGAATCGCCTCGATCAGGGTCTGATAGATGGTGTCGCCGCCGGGCGCTTCGCCGACGCCGGTATGCCCGGCGCTGTCGGTGAGCACCACAATGTTACGGGTGAAGCAGGCGCTGTGCGCACCGCCAATGTTAAGCAGCATGCTGTCATAACCGGCAACCGGGATAACCTGCATCTCTGTGATCACCGGCGAACTTTGCGTATTCATAATGCGTCCTTACCGGGCCAGGTTTTCAGTTCGACACGTTTAATATCGCCCGCAATCACCAGGAAGCTGAAGGCAGCGACAAAGGCATGAATACCGACATAAATCAGCGCGCCTTCAAAGGAACCGCTGGTGGCGATGATGTAACCGATAGCGATCGGCGTAACAATGCCAGAAAAGTTACCGAACATATTGAACAGGCCGCCGCTCAGGCCACTGATCTCTTTCGGTGCGGTATCCGCCATCACCGCCCAGCCCAGCGCACCAATCCCTTTACCAAAGAAGGCCAGCGCCATGAAGAACACCACCACCCATTCGGTTTCGGTGTAGTTACACATCACCATCGAAATAGAGAGCAGCATGCCAAGCACGATCGGCGTCTTACGCGCGATATTCAGCGAGCCGGTTTTGCGCATCAGCCAGTCGGAGATCACCCCGCCCAGCACGCCGCCGAGAAAGCCGCACACCGCAGGAATCGAGGCAATAAAGCCCGCTTTAAGAATCGACATGCCGCGCGCCTGCACCAGATAGACCGGGAACCAGGTAATAAAAAAGTAGGTTAAGGCGTTAACGCAGTATTGACCGAGGTAGATACCCAGCATCATGCGTGAGGTCAGCAGCTGTTTGATCTGGAACCACTTCTCGCTCCAGCCCACTTTGCGGCCCTCTTTTTTGGCATCCATGTTGATCAGCGCACCGCCCTGCTCCATATACTCCAGCTCGGCTTTATTCACGCCCGGATGATCGGTGGGATCGTGAATGACTTTCAGCCAGATGAAGCTGAGGATGATGCCGAGTCCGCCCATGAACCAGAAGACGTGCGCCCAGCCCACGGAGGAGACCAGCCAGCCCATAATCGGTGCGAAGATCACGGTGGCGAAGTATTGCGCTGAGTTGAAGATCGCCACCGCCGTGCCGCGCTCCTGCGCCGGAAACCAGGCTGCAACAATGCGGCTGTTGCCAGGGAAGGAAGGCGCTTCGGCCAGTCCGACCAGGAAACGCAGGATAAACAGAGACATGATGATACCGAAGCCGCTGAACAGATCGACGAACCCTTGCAGGAAGGTAAACAGCGACCAGGTAAAGATGCTCCAGAAATAGACGCGTTTTGAGCCGAAACGATCGAGCAGCCAGCCGCCCGGAATCTGACCAATAACGTACGCCCATGAGAAGGCAGAGAAGATATAACCCAGTCCGACTGAATCGAGGCCAATATCTTTGGACATCGCCGAACCGGCAATCGAAATGGTTGCGCGGTCGCCGTAGTTGAATGAGGTGACAATAAATAACATCACCACAATCCAGTATCGGGCATTGGTGCGCTTCTGCACCGTTTCCGCGGTCTGGCTGAAACTATTCATGATGCACTCCTGAAATATAGCGTGAGCTACATTCGCTCTGACTGCATACACATCGCGTTGGGTATCAGAGAGAAGTTGGGTTAAACACGGCGATCTTTTTGTTTTGGCAAACTTTTCTTTACCCTTACTGTTTTGCGGCAGCCTGCCGGTAAAGGGTGCTGACCGGGGAACCGCGGCCGGTGCAACCTGCGACAGAATGGGTAAAGCGTCGTGACGGATAACCTGACTTTGGCTAACGGAAATCAGTATAAGAACACCCTGCGGCGATGACATTGGAGCATCGCCCTGGAATAGGATTGATGTTTACTGGATTATTTGGCGTTTGCACAGAATCCTGCGGCATGGCTCACGGAACCTGTAAATAACCGCCTCTCAACAGGCCGGAAAGCCGTTTTCCCCCGCTGTTTGTGAGGTTCTTCACTTGCTTTTGGATAATCGACCCAAAACGCCGCGACAAATCTTTTCAAAGCCGGTCAATTGCACAATGCACAGCCTGCAGCGCCTCCTTATACTGAAACTGGCAAACTGTGACAGCGACTATCACAACAACGCACCGCAAAAGTACGGTGCGACAGACCGGAAGGTGAGCGATGACCCCTACTACAACCGAACAACCGCTCTATATCAAAGTCCATGAGCTCGACAATGTCGCGATTGTGGTCAACAGCCTGGGCTTGCCCGCCGGCACCCGTTTCGCTGATGGCCTGACGCTGACGGAGCATGTGCCTCAGGGTCATAAAGTGGCGCTGAGCGCGATTGCGCAGGGCGCCCCCATTCTGCGCTACGGTGAAGTGATCGGTTATGCGCTACGCGACATCGCCGAAGGGAGCTGGATAGATGAGTCGCTGGTGGCTCTGCCGGAAGCCCCGCCGCTTGAGAGCCTGCCGCTGGCGACCCAGGTGCCTGCCGAACTGCCGGCGCTGGAAGGCTATACCTTTGAAGGCTATCGCAACGCCGATGGCAGCGTCGGCACCCGTAACCTGCTCGGCATCACCACCAGCGTACACTGCGTGGCAGGCGTGGTTGACCATGTGGTACAGCTGATTGAACGCGATTTACTGCCGCGCTATCCCAATGTCGATGGCGTGGTGGCACTGAACCATCTTTATGGCTGCGGCGTGGCGATCAATGCGCCGGCGGCAGTGGTGCCGATTCGCACCATCCACAACCTGGCGCTGAACGCCAACTTCGGCGGCGAAGTGATGATTGTCAGTCTCGGCTGTGAAAAATTACAGCCGGAACGGCTGCTGACCGGCACGCCAGACGTGCAGCCGATCTCGCTGGAGGAGCATGACATTGTGCGGCTGCAGGATGAGAAGCTGGTTGGGTTCGGCGCGATGGTTGACGAAATTTTGCAGGTCGCCGAGCGCCACCTGAAGCGACTGAATCAGCGCCAGCGCGAAACCTGTCCGGCTTCTGAGCTGGTTGTCGGCATGCAGTGCGGCGGCAGCGATGCCTTTTCGGGCGTGACGGCCAATCCTGCGGTTGGTTTCGCCTCCGATCTGCTGGTGCGCTGTGGCGCTACGGTGATGTTCTCGGAGGTCACTGAGGTGCGTGATGCGATTCATCTGCTGACGCCGCGCGTCATTAATGAAGAGGTTGGTAAGCGCTTACTGGAGGAGATGGCCTGGTATGATGACTACCTGAATCAGGGGCAGACCGATCGCAGCGCCAACCCGTCGCCTGGTAATAAAAAAGGCGGACTGGCAAACGTGGTGGAAAAAGCGCTCGGCTCGATCGCTAAATCGGGTCGCAGTGCGATTGTCGAAGTGCTGTCGCCGGGTCAGCGCCCTACCCGACGCGGCTTAATCTATGCCGCGACTCCAGCCAGCGATTTTGTCTGTGGCACCCAGCAGATGGCTTCCGGCATTACTCTGCAGGTGTTCACTACCGGACGCGGTACGCCGTACGGACTGGCGGCCATTCCGGTGATTAAGATGGCAACGCGTAATGCGCTGGCCGAGCGCTGGCACGATCTGATGGATATCAATGCCGGTACGATCGCCACCGGCGAAGAGAGCATTGAGCAGGTAGGCTGGCGGCTGTTTGAGTTGATTCTGGATATCGCCAGCGGTCGCAAACAGACCTGGTCAGATCGCTGGGGAATCCGCAATCAGCTGGCGGTGTTCAATCCGGCACCGGTGACCTGATCGGAGCCGGACCCGGCTGGCCGTGACGGCGGACCGGGCCAGCCGCATCAGCTAAAGAGGCTGGGATAAGAGAGCAGGCCTGGCGGAATTACAGCAGCGCGCCCCAGGCCTCAACCCAGGGAGAGGTCACCGCTTCCGGTTCCGGATTCTCACTGGCATCGACCAGCAGAACGTCGCCAACGCGCTGGGCGCTGTGCTCCTGCAACAATGCATCAAAAGTTTTACCCGCGCCACAAAAGTGGTCGTAGCTGCTGTCACCCAGCGCAATCACGCCATAACGTAGCGTTGGCTGATGACCCAGCTGATCTTTTACCGCGTGAAACAGCCCGGAAATAGTATCCGGAAAGTCGCCGTGTCCGGTTGTGGAGGTCACGATCAACGCAACGTCGCTGGCGTAAGCCTGCCAGTCTGCCAGCGTCGGATCTTCAAATACCGTCACGCTGTGGCCCTGCTGTTGCAGAATCGGCTCTGCCTCTTCCGCCACTAACAGCGCATTGCCATATACCGTGCCTACAAAAATGCCAATCTTTGCCATCTGCCTTCTCCGTTATTCTGAAACCTTATCCTCTCCTGGCGCCGCAGCAAACTCAACCCGCGGTACCTCAGGAATGCAATCCTGCCAGCCAAACTGCGTCATCAGATTCTGCCAGACGCTATCCAGACCGGCTCGAATCAGCAGCGGCTCGCCGGTCACCGGATGGGTCAGCGCCAGACTGCTGGCGTGCAACATCAGGCGGTTAGCCCCGAAGTGCTCTGCCGCGCCGCGATTCTGGCGCAGGTCGCCGTGGGCGGAGTCGCCGATAATCGGATGACGCAGGTGCGACATGTGACGCCGCAACTGATGCTTGCGACCGGTTTTCGGTGACAGTTCCACCAGGCTATAGCGCGACGCAGGATAACGGCCAATGCCCACCGGCATCTCCACCGTAGCCAGCGACTGATAATCCGTGACCGCTGGCTGCGCGGTGCGCGCTTCAGTGGCGTGCTTATCGGCAATTTTGTCCAGCTCTTCCACCAGCGGGTAGTCCAGCGTACCGCCGGTTTCCAGCCAGCCGCGTAGCACCGCATGGTAGGTTTTCTGCATCTGGTGCTGCTCAAACTGCTGCGACAGCAGGCGTCCGACTTCACTGGATAATCCCATCAGCAATACGCCGGAAGTGGGACGATCCAGCCGGTGCGCGGTAAAGACATGCTGACCGATCTGATCGCGCACCGTCTGCATCACAAACACCGTTTCATGCCGGTCCAGCCAGCTGCGATGCACCAGCCAGCCACTGGGTTTGTTGACCGCCACCAGCCACTCGTCCTGATAAATGATTTCCAGCATCAGACAGCCGCATCCTTGAGTAACGCATCAAGCTGACGCAGCGTCAGCAACAGCGGCGCAACGCCGGGCTGGTCAGGCACCAGTGCCACTTCATAATAGGGGGCAACCGCAAAGTTTTTCGGCAGCGGATGCCGGGCAGCAATCAGGGCGTGCATACGGGGAATCAACACCCATTGCAGCCATTGCAGCGGTTCAAGGGTATCCAGGCAAAACGGTTCGCGGCTGTCGAAGGCGCTGGCTTCAGGGGGCGTGCTTTGCCAGAGATCGTGCTCACGCAACACCGCTTCAACCTGCTCCAGCCGTTGCATAATCAATTGTTCAGGGGTCATGCGCCACCTCCAGCGGGCAGTAAAAAACGGGCGGCAAGCATATCACTTGTTGGCGCAGGCACAAAAAAAGGGAGCACTGTATAAACAGTGCTCCCGGTTCGTTTGCAGCCATCCCGCTACGTTAATGCTCCCTGCTCTTCCCTGACAACTTTTCCAGTGCGAACTCCAGTCGCGCATCATCCTGATGAATCCTTAGCATCCTGGCCCACCACCTCTTCTGAGGGGCTCTCATTCTCCATCCTGGAGGTGTCCCTTACTCAATCCTGAGCGATCCTGTTTCGTCCTGAAACCTTCCCTGTGACGTAAACTCCGTTACGTTCCTGCCTCATGGCTTATCCCCGATCCTGAGAATATCTGTTGTCCCCAGCATCCTGCCAGTGCGAAACATTCTGACAGAACGTTTTGTGCATACAAGTGACTAAAAGCGTAAGTTCAGTGTCTTAGTGACACAATTTCAGATTAACGCCATTAAGTCGATGATTCACAATCTTTTTACATCCGGGCCATCCGGATGTCTCAAGTGATATCTGACGATCTCTCACACAGCTTGTAAGAGATATCTCACAACAACTCAGGGTGATCACTGCATATCACGCGCTAACCGGCTGTAATGATTTAAGAAATATCTCAATACTTTCCGCTAAAACCTCGCGCTTCTTACCACCAGGCTGCTCAAGTATCACTTCCCCACTGAGATTTGATAACGAGATAATCGCCTGCTCTGACTCGGTGGTGGCGATAAACAGGGTGGGTGACTGACGTAACCGGCGCTGCATCAGTAAATGACCAATCAGATTCTCCTGTAACCGCAGAAAATCCTCTTCACTCCAGACCTGCAACAGCGTCAGGTTTTGCTGGCCGAAGCGGGCTTGCATGTCTCCGGCAAATTGGGTGGTATAAAACGCGGTTATCTGCGGCTGTAACTGCAGGTCGATCGCTCGCCCCACTGCATCCAGGCTGGGCGGTAGCGTAAAAGGTTGTGGCTGCCACAGAACCTGCTGGTCGCGGTCTTCCAGCGCACAGGGCGACGGTACGCCATAAAGATCGCTGCTGGCGGGCGCATGGCCAGCGTGCTGTTGCCAGTACTGACAATAGCGGGTAGTAAAGTCGCGCAATGCGGCGGCAGTGTGCTGCGTCATTCATATTCTCACTTCTGATAGGTTACACTTAGCCACTTTGATTAATTTTGGTGGTAACCGCAATGACTACTCACGAACAGGATCAGGCCCTCAGTAACCTGACGCTGGGCAAACCCACAGCCTATCACGATCGCTACGACAACAGTTTGTTGCAGGCGGTACCGCGTAGCCTGAACCGTGAACCGCTCGGCCTGTTTCCTGAAAGCCTGCCGTTCAGCGGCAGCGATATCTGGACATTATATGAACTGTCGTGGCTGAACAGCAAAGGGCTGCCACAGGTGGCCGTCGGTGAAGTGGTGCTGGATGCGCACAGCCGCAACCTGATCGAATCGAAAAGTTTTAAGCTCTACCTGAACAGTTTTAATCAGACCCGCTTCGCCGACTGGGGCGAGGTGCGCCAGACGCTGGAGCGCGATCTCAGCGCCTGTGCTGACGGTGAAGTGCGGGTCGCGCTGTTCCGGCTCAATGAAATTGAAGGACAGCCGATCGGCCACTTCGACGGTTACTGCATTGATGAGCAGGATATCGCCATCGAGGATTACCGCTTCAATGCTGACTATCTGGCTGATGCGGCTGGCAGCGAAATCGTTGAAGAGACGCTGGTCAGCCATCTGCTCAAATCGAACTGCCTGATTACCCATCAGCCCGACTGGGGTTCGGTGATGATTCGTTATAAAGGCCCGCGTATCGACCGCGAAGCGCTGCTGCGCTATCTGGTGTCGTTCCGCCAGCACAACGAATTTCATGAGCAGTGTGTTGAGCGTATCTTTAATGATCTGCTGCGTTTCTGTCATCCTGAGACGCTGACGGTCTATGCGCGCTATACGCGGCGTGGCGGGCTCGACATTAATCCGTGGCGCAGTAATGTGCCCTTCTCTCCCGGTTATTCGCGTCTGGTGCGTCAGTAGTTTGCGAGATCTCTCGCAGGCTGTGCGCGACAGACGTGGTTCCACTTGAGCTACGCGGGCCGACAAGGCTACTCTGGAGATGGCGGCATTCTGCGGATTGCCGACCAGGGATTTTCGTCACTGCGTTTGCAGTGTCAACAGTCACCCAGGCGGGTGTAAAGGAGTTCATTTGATTACCCATATCAGCCCTCTTGGCTCAATGGATCTGCTCTCGCAGCTGGAAGTCGATATGCTGAAACGCACGGCCAGCAGCGACCTGTACCAACTGTTTCGCAACTGCTCGCTGGCGGTGCTGAACTCCGGCAGTCAGACCGACAGCAGCCAGGAATTACTCTCCCGCTTTGAGAATTTTGATATCAACGTGCTGCGCCGTGAGCGCGGCGTCAAACTGGAACTGATCAACCCACCGGAAGAGGCGTTCGTTGATGGACGCATCATTCGTTCATTGCAGGCCAACCTGTTTGCCGTACTGCGCGACATTCTGTTTGTCAGCGGTCAGCTTAATGCGCCGGGCCGTTTAAGCGCCGCAGAAGAGAACGATTCTGCCGCCATCACCAACACCGTGTTTTCCATTCTGCGTAATGCCCGTGCGCTGCACATCGGCGAGTATCCCAACACCGTGGTGTGCTGGGGCGGCCATTCCATTAATGCGGTGGAATATCAGTATTGCCGTAATGTCGGTACCCAGCTGGGGCTGCGTGAACTGAACATCTGTACTGGCTGTGGGCCAGGCGTGATGGAAGCGCCAATGAAAGGGGCCGCGGTGGGCCATGCTCAGCAGCGCTACCGGGACAGCCGCTTTATTGGTCTGACAGAACCCTCAATCATTGCGGCCGAGCCGCCTAATCCGCTGGTGAATGAGCTGATCATCATGCCGGATATTGAGAAGCGCCTTGAGGCCTTTGTCCGCATCGCCCACGGCATCATTATCTTCCCTGGCGGGGTCGGCACCGCAGAAGAGTTGCTCTATCTGCTCGGCATCATGATGAATCCGCACAACAGCGATCAGGTGTTACCGCTGATCCTGACCGGGCCTGAAGAGAGCGCGGATTACTTCCGGGTGCTGGATGACTTCATCGTCAGCACGCTGGGCGAGCAGGCGCGTAAGCACTATCAGATTATTATCAACGATGCCGCTGAAGTGGCGCGTCTGATGAAGAAAGCGATGCCGCAGGTGAAAGAGTATCGTCGTGAAACGGGCGATGCCTACAGCTTTAACTGGTCGATTCGCATCGCGCCGGATCTGCAGGTGCCTTTCCTGCCGACCCATGAAAATATGGCCAACCTCAACCTTTACACCAACCAGCCGCCGGAAAAACTGGCCGCCGATTTACGTCGCGCCTTTTCAGGCATCGTCGCCGGTAACGTGAAAGAGATGGGAATCCGCGAAATCCGCGAAAAAGGTCGCTATAAACTGCATGGCGACGCCGACATCATGCATCGCATGGACGAACTGCTACAGGGATTTGTTGCGCAGCAACGTATGAAGCTGCCGGGCACCGCCTACATCCCCTGCTACGAAATCATCAAATAAACCAGGAGGCAGCCGTCAGGCTGCCAGGATGCTCATGGCTCTACATCTTCTTATCGTGGATGCGTTAAACCTGATACGCCGGCTACATGCGGTGCAGGGATCGCCCTGCGTCGATGGCTGCGTGGCGGCACTGCGCCAGCTATTAGGGCATACCCGTCCCACCCACGTCGTGGCGGTATTTGATGGCGAAGCCCGCCATCATGGCTGGCGTCATCAGCGCCTGCCGGATTACAAAAGCGGCCGTCCGCCGATGCCCGACGATCTGCAGGCGGAAATGCCGGCGTTGCAGCAGGCGTTTCGTGACGCTGGCGTCAGCTGCTGGATTGCCGAACAGGATGAGGCGGATGATTTAGCCGCGACGCTGGCGGTAAAAATGGCGCAGGCCGGACATCAGGCCACCATCGTCTCTACAGACAAAGGTTACTGTCAGCTACTGGCACCCGAAATCCGCATTCGTGACTACTTTCAGAAGCGCTGGCTCGATCTGCCCTTTATCGAAGCTGAGTTTGGCGTGGCACCGCAGCTGCTACCCGATTTCTGGGGATTGTGTGGCATCAGCAGCAGTAAGATCCCTGGCATTACCGGCATCGGGCCAAAAAGTGCTAAACAGCTGTTGTCAGACTTTCATTCGCTCGACGGGATCTATCAGCACCTGGATCAGGTGCCGCCAAAATGGCGCGACAAATTAGCCAACGGTCAGCAGATGGCGGAGTTGAGTCGCGAGGTGGCGACGCTGAAACGGGATCTGGTTCTGCAGGGCAATCTGAATACGTTACGATACAGCGGCTGAGTGCCGAAACCCTCAGCCGCGAACACTCAGCCGGTTAATCAGCGCTCGTCGCGACGGCCACCCACTGCGGCCCAGATTCGGCGAATGTGTACCGTGACTTCTTCGCGATCGTGATAGAGCTGGCGCGCGCGGATCTGCGCATTGATGTCGTTCTCATCAAACCGCTCCTGAATCATCGCCAGATTCTGCGTCACCTCTTCGTAGCGCTTTTTCATCGGCAACTTGAGGTTGAAGATCGCCTCACGGCACCAGCCGTTTACCAGCCAGTCGGTCATCAGATTCGCTACCCGCACCGGTTTCTCAACCATGTCGCACACCAGCCAGCTGATGTTGGTGCGCGGCGGACGGAATTTAAATCCATCGGCGCGTTCGTGCATCACCTGCCCGGTATCCATCAGGCTCGGTGCCATTGGACCGTTGTCGACCGCATAGACCATCATGCTGCGCTGCACCAGTTGATAGGTCCAGCCGCCAGGACAGGCACCGAGATCGACGGCATACATGCCGCTGGCGAGACGTTCATCCCATTCATCTGCCGGAATAAAGACGTGAAACGCCTCTTCCAGTTTCAGGGTTGAACGACTCGGCGCATCAGACGGGAATTTAAGCCGCGGAATACCCATGTAGAAAGCAGAACTGTTTTCCGGCAGCGAATAGCCGACATAACAGGTACCCGGCGCAATGAAAAACACATGCACGACCGGACGTTTCGGGCTTTCATAGTTGAGCAAAATTTTGCTTTCGCGCAGCGCGGAACGGAGCGGTACGGTGAACTTGCGGCAGAATTTAGTCAGCTCTTTCGCTTCGTTGGTGTCCGGCACCTCAACGCGCAGTTCGCCGCCCTTTTCCACCACGCCGGTCAGCATACCGACAATCGGTGTAATCCGGTCTTCCTGCGGCAGATCGCGCAGCAGTTCGCCCACCACCAGCATCTGTCGTGCAAAAATCAGATCGTCAAAGGGTAATTCACGTACCAGTCGTTCGGCGTCCTCAAACTGATAACACTCAAACAGCACATAGCCGGAATCCTCTTTAACCCGCGGGAAGCCGTAGACTTCGCGTTCAGCAGCTTTAGCGCTGATTTCTGCCGCACACTCTTTTTCAAAACCGGGACGGCAATAGAGTAAAACTTTATTCATGGCGTTCTGCCCTTCGTTTAAGACGCAGCGCGCCAATCAACATCAATACCCAACCGGCGAGGAAGCATAATCCTCCCACTGGGGTGATAAAAACCCAAAACTTCAGATGCGACAGCGCCAGACAGTAGAGGCTGCCGCTGAAGAGTACGGTGCCGAGCGCCATCAGCGCACTGCTCCAGTAAAACCAGATATTGGCGCGGCGCAGCATCGCAGCACCCAGACCCATCACCGCTAAGGTGTGATAAGCCTGATATTCCAGCCCGGTATGAATCCAGGCCATCTCAGCCGGTCCGAGCGATTTACTCAATACGTGGGCACCAAAAGCACCAAACGCCACCAGCAAAAATCCGCTAATGGCAGCAAAGATAAACATGGCACGACTGGACATGAAACGATCCTCAGAGTGCGTTTGCATCGCAATGCAATAAAATCAAGACGTTATTGTTGGTATCGAAAGCGGAATTTTTCTTGTTCAGTTGCAGCTTTTTCCAGGATCCACTGTCGAAAGGCGGCTATTTTACCCAGTTCTGCCTGACTGTCATGACAAACCAGATAAAAAGCATTTTTACTGACTAATACGTCGTTAAACGGACAGATTAAACGCCCGGCCTCGATTTCGCTCTGCGCCATCACGTTATTGGCCAGCGCGACGCCCTGACCGTGAATCGCAGCCTGTAATACCATCGCGCTGTGGCTGAAGATGGGACCCTGCTGAACGTTGATATGCTGCAAGCCGAGCTGGCGGATATAGGATTGCCAGTCACGCCGTGAGGCATCATGCAGTAGCGTGAAGCGCGCCAGATCCATCGGTGTTTTAAGCGGATTGTCGCCGGTCATCAGCGAAGGCGAGCAGACGGGCAATAAATATTCAGCGTAGAGCTTCTCAACCCGCAGGCCTGGCCAGTTGCCGCGACCATAAAAAATCGCCACGTCGACATCATCGGCCAGTTTCTCTTCGTCACGGTCAACCGCCTGAATCCGTACATCGATCCCCGGATAAGCCATATTAAAGCTGGAGAGGCGTGGAACCAGCCACTGAATCGCAAAGCTCGGCAGTAAACTGACGGTCAGCGCACCCTTGGCGCTGCGTGCCTGCAATTTACGCGTGGCTTCGTTGAGCGCCGAGAAGATCTCTTTGATATCCAGATAGTAGCTTTGACCTTCTTCAGTCAGCAAAAGCGAACGATTCCTCCGGCGAAACAGCTTCAGACCGAGAAAATCTTCCAGAGATTTAATCTGATGGCTTACAGCTGCCTGGGTGACGAAAAGCTCTTCAGCGGCTTTGGTAAAGCTTAAATGGCGCGCGGCGGCATCAAATACCCGCAGGGCGTTAAGAGGAGGAAGGCGTTTCGACATGGTTTTCCGTATCCGGATCGGCAAAAAACACGCGGGCTAATACTTACCCTTTACGTATTAGAATTTTTAATCCGAGACATTATAATTTGTCCGTTGAGGAACCTCCAGCAAATACCTATAGTTGCCGCACTTCCTGAGCCGGAACGAAAAGTTTTTAGAATTGTGAGTGAGTTCGCAGATTTTCTGAAAGCTTTTGGCTTGTGGTCGTGATGTTGTGTTTGCAATTTTTGATCCGACGATTGCGGATCAAGCTCTTAATTCCTGTAGATTTACCCTGTCTGTCCATAGTGATTTTTAAATAGCACCGCAAAATGCGGTGCTTTTTTTTTGCTCAATTACTGGCCCATCTCAACCATTTCTTTGACATCTGAACGGTTGATCTGCTGCTCGTTGCCATTGGCATCTTTATAGCTGATCATACCGGTTTCATCGTCTACCTTTGGTTTACCGTCGGCAACAATGGTACGGCCATCATTAGTGTGCATCACATAGTTGCTGGAACAGGCAGTCAGGGTAAAGGCCAGGGTACATACGGCCAGCACTGCGGTGAGTTTTTTCATCTTCTATCTCCTTGCAGATTGATTGCATCAAACCACCCGCGTTACGCTAACCAGAGGCAGCAGATAAGTGTGATCGACCAAATATTGTTCGATCGTTGTGCGGGTTTGGTTTAAACCTTGCAATAATCAGCATAACGCGCTTTTCCAGCTTTGCCAGACAGAGACCATTCTTTCAGTCTGGTCCTATTTATTCTCATCATGGGCCGAGCATGACCGTATTTAACCCAACGGCGTTTCGCCAGCAGTTTCCCGCACTCGCCGATGCCGGTGTCTACCTTGACAGCGCCGCGACCACCCTGAAACCGCAGGCGGTGATCGACAGCATTCAGCAGTTCTACAGCCTGAGCGCTGGCACCGTACACCGCAGCCAGTTTGCCGCCGCACGCGCTTTAACCGAGCGATATGAGCAGGCGCGAAGCCAGGTCGCCCATTGGCTTAACGCCGCTGATGGTCATCAGATTGTCTGGACGCGTGGCACCACGGAAGCCATTAATTTGGTGGCTAACAGCTGGCTGCGTCCACGCTTGCAGCCGGGCGATGAGATTGTGGTGAGCGAAGCCGAGCACCACGCCAATCTGGTGCCGTGGCTGATGGCAGCACAGGCGTGCGGCGCGCGGGTCGTCAAATGGCCGCTGGGTGTCGATCGGTTGCCGGATATCGCTCAACTACCCGCCCTGCTCAACAGCCGAACCCGCCTGCTGGCGGTGAGCCAGATGTCCAATGTGACCGGCGGCTGTCCCGATATCGCCCAGGCAATCCAGCTGGCACATGCGGTCGGTGCCAGGGTGATGGTGGACGGTGCGCAGGGCGTAGTGCACTGCCCACCCGATGTGCAGGCACTGGATATCGATTTTTACGCCTTTTCCGGCCATAAAATTTATGGCCCGATGGGCATTGGCGTGTTGTATGGCAAAGCGGAGCTGCTGGAAGAGATGGCGCCGTGGCAGGGTGGCGGAAAAATGCTGACGGCGGTCGATTTCAACGGTTTTACCCCGCAACCGGTGCCGTGGCGCTTCGAGGCGGGTACGCCAAACGTCGCCGGCGTGGTCGGATTAAGTGCGGCACTTAGCTGGCTGGGTCAGCACGATCAGGCCAAAGCCGAAATGTGGAGCCAGCAGCTCGCCAGTCTGGCGGAAGAGCAGCTGGCGGAACTGCCAGGCTTTCGTAGTTTTCGCTGCGGCCATGCCAGCCTGTTAGCGTTTGAATTTAGTGGCCTGCACCACAGCGATATTGTCACTCTGCTGGCGGAACAGGGCATTGCGTTGCGTGCCGGTCAGCACTGCGCCCAGCCACTACTGGCAGCGCTGGGGGTCAGCGGGACGCTCCGCGCCTCATTTGCGCCCTATAATAATTTGCAGGATGTTGATGCCCTGGTGCGCGCCATGCGCAGCGCCATTTCGCTGTTATCGGAGTGTTGAGATGAGTTCACCGCTGTTAGCGCCACATCCATTTGGCGAGTTGATTACGGTTGAAAGCCTGAAGGAGACCTTTAGCCGCTTTCACCAGTGGGAAGATCGCTATCGCCAGCTGATTCAGCTGAGTCGTCAGCTGCCCGCGTTACCGGAGACGCTTAAAAAAGCCGGGATTGAGTTAAGCGGCTGTGAAAACCGGGTCTGGCTGAGCAGCCAGTTGCGTCCGGACGGCACGCTGCACTTCTATGGTGACAGTGAAGGCCGCATCGTTCGCGGTCTGCTGGCGGTACTGCTTACCGCGGTGGAAGGTCAGACGCCGCAAACGCTGCTGGAAAACGATCCGCTGGCGCTGTTCGATGAGCTGGGTCTGCGCGCCCAGCTCAGCGCCTCACGCAGCAGCGGATTACAGGCGCTCTCAACCGCGGTCCAGCAGTCGGCGCGTCAGGCGCTGGGTTCGGCCTGACGGGCAGCGCGTGCCAGATATTTCTTCAGCGCGTGTGAGACGGCGACAAAACCAAAAGTTGCGGTCACCATCGTGGCTGAGCCAAAACCGGCGGCGCAGTCCATTCTTTTCGGCCCTTCAGCGGTGCTGCGTGAAGCACACACGCTGCCGTCAGGCTGTGGATAGACCAGCGCCTCGGTAGAAAAGACGCAGTCGATGCCGAGTTTCCCCTTACTGTTTTTCACCACGCCAAAAGTTTTCAGCCGTTCGCGCAACTTAGCCGCCAGCGGGTCCTGAATGGTTTTCGCCAGATCGGCTACCTGGATCTGCGTCGGATCGATCTGACCGCCCGCGCCGCCGGTGGTGATCAGGGGGATCCTGTTGCGGCGACACCAGGCGATCAGCGCCGCTTTAGGCCGCACGCTGTCGATCGCATCGATCACATAATCGAAACCCGCCGCCATCAGTTCGGCGGTGTTGTCCGGCGTAATAAAGTCGTCGATACAGATCACTTCGCAGTCGGGATTTATTGCGCGCAGCCGCTCCGCCATCACCTCTGTTTTGGCTTTGCCGACGTTGCCGTTGAGCGCATGAATCTGCCGGTTGGTATTGGTGATACAGACATCATCCATGTCAATCAGGGTGATTTTGCCGATACCGGTGCGCGCCAGCGCTTCAGCCGCCCAGGAGCCGACGCCGCCAATTCCGATGACGCAGAAATGCGCATCAGCAAAACGCTGCAACGCATCCTGACCATACAGACGCGCCGTGCCACCAAACCGCTGGTGCCAGGCATCATTTAACACTTTCATATTTGAACCTGTAACGTCGTGCGGGCCCGCAGGCCCGCAGAGAAGAAATTAGTTGGAACCGAGTAGCAGTGAGCCATTATTACCGTTTTGCGGGCTGGAGAACAGCGGTTGTCCGGCACCCGGCGCGGCTTTCAGTACCCAGACGCGGCCATAATGGTTATAGAAGCCCGCCAGATGGGCGGCGTCCGGCCCGATCCCCTGATAGATGTCGAAGTGCTGGCCTTTAATCGCGCCACCCACATCCAGCGCCACCATCAGGCGCATCTCATATTTGCCGTTGAATTTGCCTTTTTCATTTAGCTGCGGCACTTCCGCCAGCAGTGCCGTTCCGGCCGGAATGATTGAACGGTCAGACGCTACCGAGGCTTTGGCAACCAGCGGCACCGCGCTGGCGCCCCGCACCGGCGTAAACGGCTCCGGCTTAAAGAAGACAAAAGATGGGTTGGTTTCCAGCAGCGAGCGGACTTCCTGCGGCGAGTGTTCCTGCGCCCACTGACGAATCGCCTGCATCGACATATCTTCACGCTTCACTTCACCACGATCGATCAGCTCTTTACCGATACTGTGATAACCCCAGCCATTTTTACCGGCGTAACCAAAGAAGGTCATCGGACGACCATCGCCAAAATCAACGTAGCCACTGCCCTGCACATCCATCATGAAGTTATCAATCAGCGAGTTGCTGTAGGCGATGACGTAGCGGTCATCGAGGCCGCCACTATAGATAGAGGCGCGGCTTGGCAGTTTCTCGCCGCGCTTACGCGGTGGCATCCGGTAGATCGGATACTGAAATTCACCCTGACGGGTATAGCGCGCTTCAACCACCGGCGTGTAGTAACCGGTGAACTGCACGTTACCGTAGTTATCCGTACCTTCCATCTGCCAGGCATTCAGGCCAAACTGCTGCAGCTGGCGGGTATCTGCACCGGCCATCAGCCAGCTTTCAATCGCGCTGTAGGTTCCATTCTGGCGGCTGTACAGCCCGGATGATGCGGTCTGAATCTGGCGCACCTGCTCGCCAAAGTCGCGGCCATTGACCGGGCTGCCTTTGGCATTCGGCTGATTCACCAGCGCCAGCGGCTGTTCCAGTTTGCCATCTTTATATTGCTGACCGCGATCGGTCGGTTTAGAACTACAGCTCGCCAGCAGGGCGATCAACGCGCCGGTCACAGCAATCCTGGCCCAGTGTGCTTTCATTATGGTCTCTTTTTATAAATGTTCGTCCCGCGACGATAGCAAAGCCCCCGGCAGAATGAAATCCATCCGCTTTCTGCCTCCGGCTATCAGTTCAATAATTCATCAGATGGTTGAATCCTTCAGCAACTGACTGTAAATTTGGCCTTTGTGTGCAAAAAGGGGTTGCATCAAATAACGCGCGGAGTATAGTGCGCATCCACGGACGCGGGGTGGAGCAGCCTGGTAGCTCGTCGGGCTCATAACCCGAAGGTCGTCGGTTCAAATCCGGCCCCCGCAACCAATACTTCAGAA
>Ga0302349_1000233_pt1 | contig 87462 bp, 76 predicted proteins | sample PhyAR1_FD_202176 | JGI IMG/M metagenome (GOLD analysis project Ga0302349, IMG submission 202176) | Leaf surface microbial communities from alfalfa plants in UC Gill Tract Community Farm, Albany, California, United States - DLSL A.R1... | ecosystem: Host-associated > Plants > Phyllosphere >... | reverse complement strand
CTCCGGAACGACTTAGTACAGACGAGTGCGGCGTGCGTTTTCGCGAGCCAGTTTCTTGGCGTGACGCTTAACTGCTGACGCTTTAGCGCGCTTACGTTCGGTAGTCGGTTTTTCATAGAACTCACGACGACGAACTTCAGCCAGAACGCCTGCTTTCTCGCATGAACGCTTGAAGCGACGCAGTGCTACGTCAAATGGCTCGTTTTCACGTACTTTAATTACCGGCATGTAACTCTCACCTCGATAAAATTCGGTTTTTGCTGCTGACTGCGGCGCCAGCACATTTCAAAATGGTGCAGCATTTTACTCCAACTCGCGTTGGTTTGTAAAGCACCATGGATAATTTGAAACCAACAGGAGCGTTTGCCTGTGCGGCTGCCGGTTTTTCCAGGGGCGGGAGTATAGCGTACTCTTTAGCCGACAGAAAATGACTTTTTGCGGGGATTGGCTCCTCTGTCCGCACAATTGCTGTGCTAAACTGCGCGCCGCGAGAAAGAGGTGATGCAATGCGAATTCTGGGTATTGAAACGTCATGCGATGAAACCGGCATCGCAATTTATGATGATGAGGCCGGGTTACTGGCGAATCAGCTGTACAGCCAGGTGAAACTGCACGCCGATTACGGCGGTGTGGTGCCGGAACTGGCATCACGCGATCATGTGCGTAAAACCGTGCCGTTAATTCAGGCGGCGCTGAAACAGGCTGGATTAGCGCCGAATCAGATCGATGCGGTGGCCTATACGGCCGGTCCGGGTCTGGTGGGCGCACTGCTGGTTGGCGCCACCATTGGCCGGGCGCTGGCCTTCGCCTGGAAAGTGCCGGCGGTGCCGGTGCATCATATGGAAGGTCACCTGCTGGCGCCGATGCTGGAAGAGAATCCGCCGGAATTTCCTTTTGTTGCGCTACTGGTATCCGGCGGGCATACCCAGCTGATCAGCGTGACCGGCATCGGTGAATATGAACTGCTGGGCGAATCGATTGATGATGCAGCCGGTGAAGCGTTCGACAAAACCGCCAAGCTGCTGGGGCTGGATTATCCCGGCGGGCCGATGCTGTCGAAGATGGCGCAGCAGGGCACGGAAGGGCGCTTTACCTTCCCGCGCCCGATGACCGATCGTCCGGGGCTGGATTTCAGCTTCTCGGGCCTGAAAACCTTTGCCGCCAATACCATTCGCGGTAACGATGATGACGCGCAGACCCGGGCCGATATCGCCCGTGCCTTTGAAGATGCGGTGGTGGATACGCTGTCGATCAAATGTAAGCGCGCGCTGGATCAGACCGGCTTCAAACGCCTGGTGATTGCCGGCGGCGTCAGCGCCAACCGGACGCTGCGCGAACAGATGGCGGTGATGATGCAGAAGCGTGGCGGAGAAGTCTTCTACGCACGTCCTGAGTTCTGTACTGACAACGGTGCAATGATCGCCTATGCGGGCATGGTGCGGCTGAAAGGCGGAACGCGGGGAGGATTAGGCGTCAGCGTGCGACCACGCTGGCCGCTGGCGGAACTGCCCGCCATCTGAGTGTAAAAAAAGCCGGCTAGCCGGCTTTTTTTATTCCTGGGATTTCTTCTTACGCTTCCAGATTTTTCCTTCCTGACCGCGCCACAAGCGCTGAATATTATCGTGATGACGCAGCAGGATCAGGCAGGAGAGCATCGAAACCGGAAAGGTGAACTGGGGCTTAAACCACCAGACATAGAATGGCGCAATCAGCGCGCTGACAATCGCGCCCAGTGAGGAGTAGCCGCTGAGCAGCACCGTGAGCAGCCAGGTGCCGGTGACCAGTCCGGTTAAGTCCCAGCCAATCGGCGCAATCGCCCCGAAAGCGGTCGCGACGCCTTTGCCGCCGCGAAACTGGAAGAAGACCGGATAGATGTGACCCACGCAGGCTGCAATCGCCGTCAGGCCCAGAAACAGTGGCGTGACATGCATCAGGTAAGCCAGCCAGACCGGCACCATTCCTTTCAGCACATCAAACACCAGCACGCAGGCCGCTGCGACTTTGCCACCAAGACGTAACACATTGGTCGCGCCAGGGTTGCCTGAGCCGTGCGTGCGGGGATCGGGCAGGCCAGCGAGTTTGCAAACCAGAATCGCACTGGAAATCGAACCGCAGAGATACGCGAAAATAATCATACCAGGCGCGAAAGCACTCATAACACCGTACCGTTACCTTTAGGGTCGTTTTGATCTCATCAACCGTGGATAATACGCATAATCCGCCGGAAGTGGTATCCGGCTAAGCCAAAAACAGAGACCATCATCATGGATATCGTATTTATAGAACAACTCACGGTGTTCACCACCATTGGCGTTTACGACTGGGAACAGGGGATGCAGCAGAAGCTGGTGCTCGATGTCGAAATGGCATGGGATAACCGACTGGCCGCCCGCAGTGACGATGTGAACGATTGTCTGAGTTATGCCGACGTCTCCGAAGCGATTCTGATGCATCTGACCGGCAGCCGTTTTGCGCTGGTTGAGCGGGTCGCTGAAGAAATCGCGGATCTGTTGATGAACCGTTTCAATTCGCCTGGCGTGCGCGTAAAGGTAAGCAAACCGGGCGCTATCGCCCAGGCAGCGCAGGTTGGCGTGCGAATTGAGCGCGGGACTATTCCTAAATAAGTGCGATGTGATTGCCATCACAATGAAACCAAACCAAATTACTGTCTGTCATAGCGAGAGCCGTTTCGTTGTAGCCAGCGAAATGGCCTAAGACCTTAAGGTTTTACTCAGGCTGATGCAGCATGATTTCAGGCGATAGCCTTTGCGCTAGCGCCTTTTTAATGGTTTTGAAACGGATAGAGGGAAAATTTGATGGCAGATATTCATCAGCTTTGGGTAGCTGCAATCCTGGGCGTTGTGGAAGGGCTGACCGAATTTTTACCGGTCTCATCCACAGGGCACATGATTATAGTGGGTCACCTGCTGGGTTTTGAGGGTGAGAAAGCGGAGACCTTCGAAGTGGTTATCCAGTTAGGCTCGATTCTGGCGGTTGTCGTGATGTTCTGGCGGCGTCTGTTTGGCCTGATCGGTATCCACTTCGGTGAAGTAAAACATGAAGGCGTCGGCACCGGACGTTTATCGCTGATCCACATTCTGCTCGGCATGGTGCCAGCGGTTGTCGTCGGACTGGTACTGCACGATCAGATCAAAACGCTGTTTAATCCGATCAACGTGATGTATGCGCTGGTGGTCGGCGGTGTGTTACTGCTGGCAGCGGAATACCTTAAACCGAAGCAGCCGAAAGCGGTCGGCGTCGACGACATTACCTATCGTCAGGCGTTTATGATTGGCTGCTTTCAGTGCTTAGCGCTGTGGCCGGGCTTCTCTCGCTCAGGGGCGACCATTTCCGGCGGGATGCTGATGGGCGTGAGCCGCTATGCAGCGTCAGAGTTCTCCTTCATCCTGGCGGTGCCGATGATGATGGGTGCCACGGTGCTGGATATGTATAAGAGCATCGGCTTCCTGACCATGGCGGATTTCCCGATGTTCGCTGTCGGCTTCGCCACCGCCTTCGTGGTCGCGCTGATCGCGATTAAAGCCTTCCTGGAGCTGATCAAGCGTATCTCTTTCGTCTCGTTTGCTATCTACCGCTTTATCGTGGCGGCCGCGGTCTACATGGTCTTCATGTAAGTCGCCCGCAGCCTGCTAGTCAGGCTGCGGTGTTGCCAGACCCTGCGCGACGGCGTCAACCCGTCGTCGCGTTAACTCCTCCCGCACCTCAGCGCCTTTAAAACCCGCCTCGACCACCGCTTTGGTGGGTACTGCCTGAGCCAGCGCAAACGCGCGCCGCAGATAGTCGCCCTGCGGATAGGCCATGCTTTCCAGTCCGGCACGTCCGCGCGCATCGGCTTCGCTGGTCAGCGCCATCTGCTCGACGCGCTGCGGCTTGCGCCAGGCATCGATCCGATCAAACAGTGCCACCAGCGAGTCAGCCGACTGGCGTTCAATGGTATGCACGATGTCGTGAAATTCGGTGACGATCAGCGCCAGATCGCGAATCGCATTCGGCACGCGCAGACGCTGGCAAATCGCTTCGACCAGCGGCACACCCGCCAGGCCATGCCCGTGATGGCTGGGCCATTTTTCAGGCGGCGTCAGCGCCTTACCGACGTCGTGGAACAGCGTGGCGAAACGCACCTCGACCGAGTCGGAGAGCGCTGCCGCCATAGTCAGCGTCATCAGAGTATGCACGCCGGTATCGATCTCCGGATGCCACTTCGCCGGCGCCGGAATGCCAAACAGGTTATCGAGTTCCGGAAACAGCACCTGCAACGCGCCACAGTCGCGCAGCACCTGGAAGTAAACCTGAGGATTACGGGTAGTCAGCGCTTTTTCCGTCTCTTTCCACACTCTTTCAGCCGTCAGGTGTGTCAGCTCGCCGCTGCTCGCCATCTGCTGCATCAGCTGCTGAGTCTCGTCGGCAATACGGAAGTTGAGATGGGCGAAACGGGCGGCAAAGCGCGCCACGCGCAACACCCGCAGCGGATCTTCATTGAACGCATCGGAAACATGACGCAACTGGCGATCGGCGAGGTCGCGCTGACCGTGGTAGGGATCGACCAGCGTGCCGTTTTCATCCTGCGCTATCGCATTGATGGTCAGATCGCGGCGTTGTAAGTCCTGCTCCAGCGTCACATCGGGCGCGGACCAGGTCACAAAACCGGTATAGCCTTTCCCGTTTTTCCGCTCGGTACGCGCCAGCGCATACTCTTCGCGGCTGTCAGGGTGCAGGAAAACGGGAAAGTCGCGACCGACCTGTTGATAGCCCTGCTCAAGCATGGCTTCGGGGGTCGCACCGACCACCACCCAATCTTTGTCTTTAACCGGCAGCTTCAGCAGTGCATCACGCACTGCGCCGCCCACAAGAAACGTCTTCACGCAAAACTCCAGAGAAAAAGAAATGACCTGCACGCCAGTCGCCTCCCGCGCGACACTTCAGCGGTGCATGTTGCTCTATTGTTGCACAGATTCAGCAGATTGCAGGCATGCCAAAAGGGGGATCTGGCGATCCCCTGATGAAAAACGGCAGAGACGGGTCAGTTCATCCAGCGATCGTTTTTCTTACGGCGCGGCAGCATGTGCGGTAGCAGTAAACCTAACAGCAGGCCGACACCCAGCACGCCGCCGCCATACATAAACCACTGCATGATGATGGTCCGCTGCTTGTCATCCAGCTGAACGTTAGCCGCGCTGACTTTCTTCTGCGCCACAATCAGTTCGTTTTTCAGCTTCTGATTTTCGCCCTTCAGCCCGTTAATCACGCCGTCGCTGCTGGCGACTTTGTTCTGCATTTCAGCCGTGCGCTGATTCCAGCTGTTGTCGATATTATCCAGCTTGGCGGTGAGATCTTTGACCTGTTGTTCCAGCTGCGGCACACGGGTACGCAGGCTGGGACTGGCGCTCAACTGCGACAGCGGGATCCAGGTGGTGCGGCCTTCCGAGTCACGGATCTGGCCATAATGGGTATCGTTATTGGTCTGAAGCAGCTGCACCTCTTCCCCGGCATTCAGTTTACCGAGCAGGCGAAACTGATCGCCAGGTCCGCTGCGAACCCAGGTCGATAACTCATCAGACACGTAGCGTTTTTCGTCGGCGTGGGCAGGTGCAAGGGTGCTGAGAGCCAGCAAAGTGAGTCCAGCGAGTGTAATTTTTTTCATTCGATTTCGTTTTGCTTAGTCTGACTAAAAATTTACCGGCACAGTCTGGAGAGGCCTCGCATAAATCACTATGAGAACTATCCTGGTCTCATGAGAGTGCGAAAAGGTCTGCGAAAGCACAAAGAAAGCAGAGACAGCGCGGCTTCTGTGCATTAATCTTCGCCTGATAACCCCTTGCCCTCCAGGCGACAGCATGAGTAACCTGCTGATTATCGCCTGAAATATGCAGGAAACATCCTCTTAAGTGCCAGCGGCGTAGTGAATAAAAAATTATGACCATCGAAATCGAACTAAAGTTCATTGCAACTCCTCAGGCAGCCGGGAAACTGGCTGACCTTGTCGCGGCGTGGCCGCATCAGCATCAGCATCAGCCAGCGCGCGAGCTGACCAACATCTATTTTGAAACCGATGATAACCAGCTACGGCGCTGGGATATGGGCCTGCGGATCCGTGGCGTCGATAAGCGTTATGAGATGACGCTGAAAGCGGCCGGGCAAACGCTGGGCGGGCTGCATCAGCGGCCGGAATATAATGTCGATCTCAGCGAGCCGACGCTGGATATTGCGCAACTGCCTGCCGATATCTGGCCGAAGGGCACCGATATTGCGGCGTTACAGCAACGCTTACAGCCGCTGTTCACCACCCATTTTCAGCGTGAAGTCTGGTTGCTTACCGTGGGCGACAGCGAAATTGAGCTGGCGTTTGATCAGGGCGACGTCACGGCGGGTGAGCTGAGCGAACCGCTATGTGAAATCGAACTGGAATTAAAACGCGGCGAGCGTAAGGACATGCTGACCTTCGCGCAGCAGCTGGTGGCGATCGGCGGTCTGCGGATGGGCAGCCTGAGTAAAGCGGCACGCGGCTATCAGCTGGCCCAGGGCAATCCGCCGCGCCAGCTGCGTCCTTTCCCGCTGCTGAAGGCCGGTAACAAAGCCACGGTGGAAGAGGGCATGGTGGCCGCGATGTCGGCCGGTCTCAGCCACTGGCAGTATCATGAAGAAGTCTGGCTGCGCGGCAACGCGGCGGCGCAGGATGCAGTGCGCGAAGCGCTGGATGTGCTGCGTCAGGCATTTTCCCTGTTCGGCGCGCTGGTGCCGCGTAAAGCCAGCAGCGCCCTGCGTCAGCAACTGACCACGCTGGAAGAGACGCTGGTGAATGACGAGGTGGATGCCTCCGGCTTTTGCCTCTCATCACTGGCGGTGGAAACCCAGCTGGCGCTGACGCACTGGCTGGTGGAATCGCAGTGGCAACAATGGGTCGATGCCAAAGGCCAGACCAAGTTGCAGGGATCGTTTAAACGCTTTGGCGATATCATGCTGAGCCGCATTAACGCCGATCTCAAAGAGACCTTCAGCACCGTCAAACAGCCGAATGAGTATCAGGACAAAGCGACCCGCCTGGCGCGTCAGTTGCTGGCGGTCCATCTGCTGGCCGGTGCCTATCCGCAGGAAGATGTGGCGGTCTGGCTGGCACCCTGGCAGCAACTGTTGTCCGCGATCCACGAACAGCAGGAAGCCGGATTAGCCTGGCTGGCGTCGCAGGCGCTGAAACAGCCGCCATTCTGGCTGACCAGCGGGTCGGCACGCTAATCGGATCGACGCCATCATGGAGGGATTTATGTTGTCAGCAATTCCCACGTTGTTACGCGAACAGGCCGAACGCGCCGCGCAGCAGCTTAACGACTCCCTGACTTCGCTCAGCGCGGAGCAGGTCGCCGGGCTGGCTTTCAGTGATTTTGTGCTGGAAAACCTGCAACAGCATCCCGACTGGTGGCAGACGATCCGTGATACGCCGCCACAGCCAGACGAGTGGCAGCACTATGCCGACTGGCTCAATCAGGTGATGGCGACGGTGGATAGCGAAGCCAGCCTGATGCGTGAGCTGCGGCTGTTTCGCCGCCAGATGCTGGTGCGTATCGCCTGGATGCAGTGCCTGCAACATGCCAGCACGGAACAGAGCCTGCAGCAGTTAAGCGTGCTGGCGGAAGTGTTAATCAGCCGGGCGCGCGACTGGGTTTATCAGGATTGCTGCCGTGATTTTGGTACGCCCTGTAACGCTGACGGCGAAGCGCAGCCGATGCTGATCCTCGGCATGGGCAAGCTGGGTGGCGGCGAGCTGAATTTCTCTTCGGATATCGACCTGATTTTTGCCTGGCCGGAAAACGGCACGACCCGCGGTGGACGGCGTGAGCTCGATAACGCGCAGTTTTTTACCCGCATGGGACAGCGGCTGATCAAAGTACTCGATCAGCCGACTATGGATGGCTTTGTTTACCGGGTTGATATGCGCCTGCGTCCGTTTGGCGACAGCGGTCCGCTGGTGATGAGCTTCGCCGCACTGGAAGATTATTACCAGGAGCAGGGCCGCGACTGGGAACGATACGCGATGGTCAAAGCGCGGCTGATGGGCGACGATCACGATCGCTGGAGTATCGAGCTGCAGCAGATGCTGCGGCCGTTCGTCTACCGGCGTTATATCGACTTCAGCGTGATCCAGTCGCTGCGTAACATGAAAGGGATGATCAGCCGGGAAGTCCGCCGTCGTGGCCTGAAGAACAATATCAAGCTGGGCGCGGGCGGCATCCGTGAAACCGAATTTATCGTTCAGGTATTTCAGCTGATTCGCGGTGGACGTGAGCGCTCGCTACAGCTGCGCGCTCTGCTGCCGACGCTGGAGGCGATTAAAGCGCTGGCGTTACTGCCGACAGAACAGGTGGATGCGCTGCGTGAAGCCTATCTGTTTTTGCGGCGGCTGGAGAATCTGCTGCAAAGCCTGGGCGACGAGCAGACCCAGACCTTACCCGAAGATGAACTCCATCGCGCCCGTCTGGCGTGGGCAATGGACTGTGCCGACTGGCCAGCTCTGATGGCTGCACTTGAACGTCAGATGGCGGCGGTTCGCGCCATTTTTGATGAGCTGATTGGTGAAGATACCCCCGAAATCGGCGATCAGCGCGAGCTGGCGGAGTACCAGATGCTGTGGCAGGACCCGCTGGAGGAGAGCGAGCTGGCCCCGCTGGTGCCGCAACTCAGCGATGAACAGTGCCGCACGCTGCACCAGACGCTGGAGGCGTTTCGCCAGGATATCAGCCGTCGCACCATCGGCCCGCGCGGCCGCCAGGCGCTGGATCAACTGATGCCGCGTCTGCTAAGCGAAGTCTGCCCACGCGACGATGCTGCCGTCACCCTCAGCCGTCTGACGCCGTTGCTGCTTGGCGTGCTGACCCGCAGCACCTATCTGGAGTTACTCACTGAATATCATGGCGCGCTGCGTCATTTGATCCGGCTGTGCGCCGCGTCACCGATGGTGGCCAGCCAGCTGGCACGGCATCCATTATTGCTGGATGAACTGCTCGATCCGGCTACGCTCTATCAGCCAACCGCCACCGATGCCTACCGCGATGAACTGCGTCAGTACCTGATGCGAATCCCCACTGACGATGAAGAGCAGCAGCTGGAGGCGGTGCGGCAGTTTAAGCAGGCGCAGCATCTGCGCATCGCCGCCGCCGACATCGCCGGCACGCTGCCGGTGATGAAAGTCAGCGATCACCTGACCTGGCTGGCTGAAGCGATCATCGAATCGGTGGTGCGCCAGGCCTGGCATATGATGGTCCAGCGCTACGGGCGGCCGTCGCACCTGAGTAATGAGCATGAACGTGGCTTTGCGGTGCTGGGCTACGGCAAGCTGGGCGGCTGGGAGCTGGGATACAGCTCCGATCTCGATCTGGTCTTCCTGCACGATTGTCCGGCCGATGCGGTCACCGACGGCGAACGCAGCATTGATGGCCGCCAGTTCTATCTGCGCCTTGCTCAGCGCATCATGCATCTGTTCAGTACCCGCACCTCATCCGGCATTCTGTATGAGGTGGATGCGCGATTACGGCCTTCCGGCGCGGCGGGGATGCTGGTCAGCACCTTTGAGGCGTATGAGGAGTATCAGCGCAGTGAGGCCTGGACCTGGGAGCATCAGGCGCTGGTGCGGGCGCGCGTGGTGTTTGGCGAGCCGGCGCTGGGTGAACGTTTTAACGCTATCCGTCAGGCGATTCTCTGCCTGCCGCGTCCCGCGGAGGCGTTACAGACGGAAGTGCGCGAGATGCGTGAAAAGATGCGCGCTCACCTCAGTAACCGGCATAAAGGGCGCTGGGAGATTAAAACCGATCAGGGCGGTATCACCGACATTGAATTCATCGCCCAATATCTTGTCTTACGCTACGCCGCTGAACAACCGGAGCTCACGCGCTGGTCCGACAATGTGCGTATTTTTGAACTGATGGCGAAATACCATAAAATACCCGCCGATGAAGCGCAGGCGCTGACCCAGGCGTACGTTACGCTGCGCGATGCGTTACATCATCGGGCATTGCAGGAACTGCCCGGCCATGTGGAGCCGGATGCTTTCGCCGCCGAGCGGCAAACGGTTGTTGCCAGCTGGCAGCGCTGGCTGAACTCGCCAGCGTCTCTCCCGGCGTGATGCTGATAGCACAAATCGCAACTGTGCTATCATCCGCGCACTATTTTAATGCAGTCTGGAGTGTCTGGAATGAAAGTTACTCTGCCCGCGTTCGGCCAAGCCTCAGTGCTGGTCGTTGGCGATGTGATGTTGGATCGTTACTGGTATGGCCCTACCAGCCGTATCTCCCCTGAAGCCCCGGTTCCGGTGGTGAAAGTGGACACCGTTGAGGAGCGTCCTGGCGGCGCAGCAAACGTGGCGATGAACATTGCAGCACTCGGTGCCGCCTCACGCCTGATTGGCCTGACCGGCGAAGATGATGCGGCGCGCGTGTTGAGTAACACGCTGAAAGACGTCAATGTACATTGCGATTTCGTGGCGGTGAAAAGCCATCCGACCATCACCAAGCTGCGCGTGCTGTCACGCAACCAGCAGCTGATCCGCCTCGATTTTGAAGAGGGTTTCGATCAGGTCGATCCTGAGCCGATCCACCAAAAAATGCGGGCTTCGCTGGCGGCTGCGGGCGCACTGGTACTGTCGGACTACGCCAAAGGCGCACTCTGCAGCGTGCAGACGATGATCGCTCTGGCGCGTGAAGCAAACGTCCCGGTGCTGATCGATCCGAAAGGCACCGACTTTGCCCGCTACCGTGGTGCAACGCTTCTGACGCCGAATCTCTCTGAGTTTGAAGCGGTGGTCGGTAAGTGTAAGAACGAAGAGGAGATCGTAGCACGCGGTATGCAGCTGATCGCCGATTTTGATCTCTCCGCGCTGCTGGTGACCCGCTCAGAAAATGGCATGACGCTGCTGCAGCCAGGCAAAGCGCCGTTGCATCTGCCGACCCAGGCGCAGGAAGTCTATGACGTGACCGGCGCAGGTGACACGGTGATTGGCGTGCTGGCGGCGGCGTTAGCGGCCGGTGACTCGCTGGAAGAGGCCTGTTTCCTTGCCAATGCTGCCGCAGGTGTGGTGGTGGGTAAACTGGGTACCTCAACCGTCAGCACGGTTGAGCTGGAAAATGCAATTCACGCCCGTCCGGAACAGGGCTTTGGCATCATGACCGAAGCTGAACTGAAAGCGGCGGTGGAGATGGCACGCCGGCGCGGTGAAAAAGTGGTGATGACCAACGGCGTATTCGACATTCTCCATGCCGGCCACGTCTCCTATCTGGCCAATGCGCGCAAGCTGGGCGATCGCCTGATTGTCGCGGTAAACAGCGATGCCTCAACCAAACGCCTGAAGGGCGAAAGCCGCCCGGTTAACCCGCAGGAAAACCGCATGATCGTACTGGGTGCGCTGGAAGCGGTAGATTGGGTGGTGGTGTTTGAAGAGGATACGCCGCAGCGGCTGATTGCCAGCATCCTGCCGGATCTGCTGGTGAAAGGCGGCGATTACAAGCCGGATGAGATTGCGGGCAGTAAAGAGGTGTGGGCCAATGGCGGTGATGTGCAGGTGCTGAATTTTGAAGATGGCATCTCAACCACCAATATCATCAAAACCATTCGCGGCGACAGTTAACACCCGAAGTCAGCGGGAGACCGGCTCCCGCTAAACTGATTCTTAGTGGTTACTGTCGTTATCAGTCTTAACCACATCCGCAGGATTAATGGCTGACGGTGCCGGTGAAGCGGCAGGGGATGTCGCAGCACCCGCAGTGGCAGTGTTAGCCGTGGCGGCACCGGTCACAGCCGGAGTCACCGTCGCGGCAGAGGCGTTAGCCGTTGGCGGTGTGCTGCTACCGCCGCTCTGGCTTTCCAGCTGCGCCAGACGCTGCTCCAGCGCCGCCAGTTTCTCCCGCGTGCGCAGTAACACCTGGGTCTGCACATCAAACTCTTCACGGTTGACCAGATCCATACGCGTCAGCTGCGCCTGCAGAACCTGACGAATTTTCTTTTCGACATCATCACCAAACTCACGTACCCCTTTCGGCATCGCTTCGTGAACCTGACGTGCAAGTTGTTCAATTTTTTTCGTGTCGATCATGATGATTTCCTGGTTTCGGGGAGCTGTGTCAGCATTTTACTAACCTGATAACGGTTAAGTGTAATGCCAGAAATGAAAAGGATAAACCTCAAATCGGCAACGCAGGAAATGCAAAAGCAATTGCACTATTGATGATTGCCGCTCCAGATAATCAGCGCTATAGTAAAACCGCTTATTCTCAGGGCGGGGCGCAATTCCCCACCGGCGGTAAATCAGCCCAGGCTGAAAGCCCGCGAGCGCTTCATGATGATGAAAATTCGCCATGAAGGTCAGCAGATCCGGTGTAATTCCGGGGCCGACGGTTACAGTCCGGATGGGAGAGGGTAACGACTTCTGTCGGACAACTGTGTCTGCTTCACGTTATTGCCACGTCTTTTTGACGTCACTCCTAAGCACGCCCTGATTCTGGTAACCCATACATTTAAAGGTTTTTATTACCATGAATCAGACGCTACTTTCTGAATTTGGCACGCCTGAACAGCGTGTAGAACGTGCTATCGCCGCCCTGCGTGAGGGACGCGGTGTGATGGTACTCGACGATGAAAATCGTGAAAACGAAGGCGATATGATCTTCGCCGCCGAAACCATGACCGTTGAACAGATGGCGCTGACCATTCGCCACGGTAGCGGCATTGTCTGCCTGTGTCTGACCGAAGAGCGTCGTCAGCAGTTAGATCTGCCGATGATGGTGGAGAACAACACCAGCTCTTACGGCACCGGTTTCACCGTAACGATTGAAGCGGCCGAAGGCGTCACCACCGGTGTTTCTGCTCAGGACCGGATTACCACTATTCGTGCCGCGATTGCGGATAACGCGAAACCCACCGATCTGAATCGTCCTGGTCATGTCTTCCCGCTGCGCGCGCGCGAAGGCGGCGTACTGACCCGTGGCGGTCACACCGAAGCCACCATCGACTTAGTGACCCTGGCGGGCTTCAAGCCGGCGGGCGTGCTGTGTGAACTGACCAACGATGACGGCACCATGGCCCATGCGCCTGAAGCCATTACGTTTGCCAGACAACACAATATGCCGGTGGTGACCATTGAAGATTTAGTGGCCTGGCGTCGCAACCACGAAACGCGTCACGCCAGCTAATCAGCAGCCTGATGATGAGGTGAAACAGGCCAGCCCGGCCTGTTTCACCGGTGATTCATCCACACGCGCTTCTGTCGCGGCGCTCTGAGCCGTCAGTCCGCCTTCGTCTGGCGGTATCCGTGAACGATCAGCTTCCTTAACCCCAATCTTATTCAGATTTTCTGAGCATCTTCATCAGGCTTATCCGCGTGATATAGCGGGTAAAGCGCGTATCGTAGTGGCTATCAAACATTCAATTCTGAGAACCCATTATGAGTCAGTCACGTATGCCAGCGCTGTTTCTGGGCCACGGCAGTCCAATGAATGCCCTGGAAGAGAACCGCTATACCACCGCGTGGCGTCAGGCCGGCGATTCCCTGCCGCGACCCCGCGCCATTATTGCGGTCTCCGCTCACTGGTATACAACCGGCACCGCGGTCACGGCGATGGCACAGCCCCGCACGCTGCATGACTTTGGCGGTTTTCCGCAGGCGCTGTTTGATACCCGCTATCCGGCACCGGGATCGCCCGAACTGGCTGAACAACTGGTCAGGCAGTTAGCGCCGATTCCGGTACGGCTGGATCACGAATGGGGATTCGATCACGGTTCGTGGGGCGTATTGATCAAGATGTATCCGCAGGCGGATATTCCGGTGGTGCAGTTAAGCATCGACAGCACCAAGCCGCCGGCCTGGCATTATGAGCTGGGTCAGAAGATGGCGGCGCTGCGCGACGAAGGCGTGATGATCGTTGCCAGCGGCAACGTGGTGCATAACCTGAGAAAGGTGCGCTGGGACGGCGGTGACGAAGTCTATCCGTGGGCCAGCAGTTTTGAGCAGTTTGTGCGTGACAACCTGGCGGCAGAAGGTGACGCGGCATCGCATCCACTGGTCAACTTTATGCAGCATCCCGGCGCAGCGCTCTCTAACCCGACGCCGGAGCATTATCTGCCGTTGCTTTACGTGCTGGGCTCGCGTCAGAAAGGCGAAGCGATCACCATTCCGGTGGATGGCATCGAGATGGGTGCAATCAGCATGTTGTCAGTGCAGGTCGGCTGAATGCAAACAGACCCAGGGCGGGTCTGTTTGTCAGGGCATTAATCGATAAAGGCGTGCGGATAGAAGCGGGAGAGATCCTGAGTGATCAGATCGCGATCTTCACGCAGGCCGATACCAGCCGGTTGATCGTCGATCAGCCAGCTACCGATCAGCGTGTAGCTGTCGCCAAATTTGGGCAGCGGATGGAACTGCTGGACGATCATCCCTTCTTCGCCATACGGGCCGTCAACGCGGGCAATCTCCTGACCGTTTTCGACGATACGAATATTGGCGCCTTCGCGCGAGAACAGGGGTTTCACCACATATTTGTCCATCGGCGGCACGTCGTCTTCGGCAAAGTATGCGGGCAGCAGGTTAGGATGATTCGGGAACATCTGCCACAGCATCGGCAGCAGCGCTTTGTTCGACAGAATGCTTTTCCACGCCGGTTCCAGCCAGCGTACCCCGGCATCGCCCAGCTTGGTGGAAAACATCTCGCGCAGCATGAACTCCCACGGATAGAGCTTAAACAGGTTGCTGATCACCTGGTCATGGACGTCGGTAAACTCACCTTTTTCACCCAGACCAATTTCATCCATGTAGAGAAACTCGCTCGGCAGGCCCGCTTCGGTAGCGCAATCCTGCAGATACTGCACCGTGCCACGATCTTCGTCAGTGTCACGACAGCAGGCGAAATGCAGCCAGTTAAAACCGTGCTGCTGATGCAACGCCGCAAAGCGTTCAATCAGCTTCTCCTGCAGGCTGTTGAACTGATCGCTGCCTGCGGGTAACTGTCCGGCGCTGAGCTGGTCTTCCAGCCAGAGCCACTGGAAAAACGCCGCTTCATACAGCGAGGTGGGCGTATCCGCGTTGTTCTCCAGTAATTTGGCATCGCTCTTGCCATCCCAGGCGAGATCGAGACGGGAATAGAGCGAAGGCTGACGCTGATGCCAGGAATCACGCACGAAATCCCAGGTATGTTTGGGAATGCGGAATTTGGTCAGCAACGCCTCGCTGTTAACGACTTTGTCGACCACCTGCAGGCACATCTGATGCAGCTCAGCGGTAACCTCTTCGAGCTGTTCGATCTGCGCCAGCGTGAACTGGTAGTAAGCATCTTCACACCAGTAGGGCTCGCCATGCATGGTATGAAAACGAAAACCGAACTCGGTGGCTTTTTCCCGCCAGCCTGGGCGTTCTGAAATGGCAATGCGTTGCATCGGGGCGTTAGCCTCCCATTGAACGGCTGGAGGTGCCGGTAGCGCTGCTGCGCTGCATGCTGTTCTGCTTAGCCACCGTCTCGCCAAAGCCGCCGCGGGTAATGGTGGAGGTTGTCGCGGGCTTCGGTGCTAACGCGGTTTTCGGCACGTTCATGGTTTTGCCTGAGGTGGCCGCGCCATAGTTACGACCGGAAGCATCCACAAACTGACCGTTTGCCGGGCTGTTAGGCGTTTTAGGTGAGAACAGCGGTTGCTGAGCGAAACCTGCGCCGCCGCCCATCATCCGGCCCATCATGTAGCCAGCCATTAATGGCATCCAGAAGCTGCCGCCGCCCTGCTGTGCTTCCGCATTATTGGTGCTGCCAACGCCAGCCTGAGCCGGCGTCTGCTGACACTGATTTTCGCCAAATTCAGCGACGCAATCTTCGCGGGTCGCATATTTTGGCGCGGTACGTTCCGCCTCTTTTTTGGCTTCATTGAAGGCGGTGGTGCACTGTGCGCTCTGGCCTGGATTGGCTTTCGAACAGTCATCCGCGTTCTGATACATCGAGACCGATTCGTCGTTTTGTTCACAGCCAGCCAGCATAAATACCGCCGAAACGGCGATAGCAACGGGCGTTAAATGGCGTGCCTGCCAGCTTTTACGAAAAGCGGCATAGCGAATAGATTTTGTGCGTTTCATTATGATTATCCTGTGCCCAAAGGTAGCGCATAGAATAGGGGATGAGGGGTCAAAATTGAAGCTGAGGGCCTGATACTGTAGGGATCTTTACTTAGCTATACGTTCCATAGAGAGACGGGCCGCAAAGCGACCCGTCTGTGCAATCAGTTACCGAAAGGATTGCTGCTGTTGCTGCGCGCCGCAGGGCGTGCTGCCGCGGCAGAGCCGTTGGCGGAAGGACCGTTATCCACCCGCGCGGTCTGCTGCGCATTTTCTGGCGCGACCGTTTCCGGTGAGGTAGGGATCTCTTTACCCAGCTGGCTGTTCAGCGCCTGCAGGTTCTGCTCGTTGAGCGTTCCCAGCGCATAGCTGATGTTCAGCTGGTTGATCAGGTAGCTATAACGCGCATCAGAGAGTTGCTGCTTGGCGTTATAGAGCGCGGTGGTCGCATCCAGCACGTCGACGATGGTACGCGTACCAACCTGATAACCCGCTTCAGAAGCATCCAGTGAACTCTGTGCGGAGATCACGGCCTGTTTGTAGGCGTTGATGGTACTGATCGATGCATTCACGTTGTTAAACGATGAGCGCACGGTCTGCACGGCGGAACGGTGCGCGCTTTCCAGCTGTTCGCTGGCGCTGACGAAGCTGTACTGTGCCTGTTTCACCTGAGAGGTGACGCTGCCGCCGCTGTAGAGTGGCAGGGAGAAGCTCAGAGCAACCTGGTTAGAACCGGTAATAGAATCAGTAGATCCCTGGCTCTGGTTCGCACGGCTGCCACCATATTTGCTATTCGACATACCGGTAGAGGCTGTCAGACCAATAGTGGGCATATGACCCGCTTCCATCTGACGAATCTGCTCGCGTGCCAGATCCTGGTTCAGACGCGCAGAGAGCAGCGACAGGTTACGGCTTTCCGCCTGCTTGAGCAGGGCGCTGACCGCATCCGGCTTGTTGGTTTTGAAACGATCAATATTAAGCGATGCCAGTGCCTGATAATCCATGCCGGTAATCTGACGCAGGGATTCAACGGCGTTATCCAGATTGTTGCGCGCGGTTACTTCATTGGCTAACACGCTGTCATACTGTGCGCGGGCGTTCTGCACGTCCGTAATCGCGACCAGACCGACGTTGAAACGCTGGGTGGTTTGATCCAGTTCGCGATAGATCGACTGTTTCTGCGCTTCGGTGTAAGAAAGGGTATCAATCGCTTTCAGCACGTTGAAGTAGGCGGTGGCGGTGTTCAGAATCAGATCCTGCTGTGCGACCTGATAGGTGACATCCTGGATGCCGGCCGATTTTTCCTGCAGGGTCAGCGCGCGCCATTTCGACATGTCGAAAATTGTCTGGGTTAATTGCAGCGTGCCGCTGGTCGTGTTGGAATGGAGACCGCTGCTGTCACGATAGCCGTTGTTATAGGTGTAGTCTGCACCCAATCCGAGTTGTGGTAATAATGGGCTACGCGCTTCGTTGATTTTCTCAAAGGCAGAATCGCGATCGGCAGCGGCGCTGCGCAGATCCGGGTTGCTCAGACGTGCTTGTTGGTAAACCTGAAGCAGGTCTTCGGCCTGGCTGGCGAAGCTGAAACCGCCCAGGCTCAGCCCAATAAAAAATGGGAGCAGTTTTTTCATTTGCATTCCTTGTGTTGCAGCAAATTGCAGTGGTAGCGCTGCCGGGTAAGCCAAAAAATTATCGCCGATTCTAGCAGAGGGCAACTGTGAGATAAGTTGGCTGAAAGTGCCTTCTTCCCCTAATTTACGTAAATAATTCAGAAAGAACCACTCAGATGGAGCACCGTGCCAGGCTTTTTTCGCTCCACCCCAATCTGCACAAGGAACCAGATGATGTCGGAAGAAAAAAAATCCCCTGTGACTTTTACAAAAAACGATGTAGAAATTATTGCACGCGAAACCGTCTACGATGGTTTTTTTTCAGTGGTACGCTATCGCTTCCGTCATCGCCGTTTTAATGGCGAAATGAGCGCCGAAGTGCAGCGCGAAGTTTTTGAGCGCGGACATGCTGCCGTGCTGCTACCTTATGATCCCTTACGCGACGAAGTGGTGCTGATCGAACAGATCCGCATTCCAGCCTATGACAGCAGCGCATCACCCTGGCTGCTGGAGATGGTGGCCGGCATTATCGATCCCGGTGAAACCGTTGAGCAGGTGGTGCGTCGTGAAGCGGTCGAAGAAGCAGGATTACAGGTTGGGCGAATTAAGCCAATGCTTAATTACCTGGCCAGTCCCGGCGGCACCAGTGAACGTTTGTCGGTGCTGATTGGGGAAGTGGATGCCAGCCAGGCAACAGGATGCCATGGTCTGGAGGAAGAGAATGAGGATATTCTTGTCCATGTGGTCAGCCGCGAACAGGCTTATCGCTGGGTGGAAGAGGGGATTATTGACAATGCGGCGTCTGTCATCGCCTTGCAATGGCTGGCGTTGCACCATGAAAAACTACGACAAGAGTGGAAACCATAATGAAACAGCGCTATACCCCTGACTTCCCCGAGATGATGCGGCTGTGCGAAACCAATTTCGCCCAGTTACGCCGCCTGCTGCCGCGCAATGATGAGGCGGGCGCATCGGTGATCTATCAGGTGAGTGGCGCCCGTTATCAACTGACGATTCAGGAGTCAACGCGTTACACCACGCTGGTAGAGATCCGCCAGGTCGCGCCTGCGGTCAGTTACTGGAGCCTGCCGTCGATGTCGGTGCGGCTCTATCATGACGCAATGGTCGCCGAAGTGTGTTCAACGCAACAGATCTATCGTTTCAAAGCGCGCTATGATTATCCTAATAAAAAACTGCATCAGCGTGATGAAAAACACCAGATAAACCAGTTTCTCGCAGACTGGCTGCGCTACTGCCTGGCGCACGGCGCGATGGCAGTTCCGGTCTGCTGATGCGTATAATGCATTAAATGGCGTGGAGACGAAGGAAACGCTTTGGATAGCCTGCTAACTCTTCCTGCAGCGAACGGTTCCGCAATCAGGATTCTGCAAATCACGGACACCCACCTGTTCGCGGGAAAACATGAATCGCTACTTGGGGTCAATACCTGGTCGAGCTATGAGGCGGTGCTGGATGCGATCATTGCGCAGCATCGCGACTATGACCTGATTATCGCCACCGGCGATCTCGCCCAGGACCACTCTGTTGAAGCCTATCAGCATTTTGCTGAGGGCATTTCACGTTTACCGCGGCCCTGTGTCTGGCTGCCGGGCAATCACGACTTCCAGCCGGCGATGGTCGATACCTTCGCTGACGCCCGCATTAATCCGCATAAACAGGTTCTGATCGGCGAACAGTGGCAGATTGTCCTGCTCGACAGTCAGGTGTATGGGGTGCCGCACGGTATGCTGAGCGACTATCAGCTGGAGTGGCTCGAAAAAGCGCTGGCGCGCTATCCGCAACGTCACACGCTGGTGTTGCTGCATCACCATCCGCTGGCGTCCGGCTGTACCTGGCTTGACCAGCACAGCCTGCGTAATTCGCACCAGCTGGATGCGGTGCTGCAACAGTTTCCGCTGGCGAAGACGCTGGTCTGCGGGCACATCCACCAGGAGCTGGACGCAGAGTGGCATGGCCGGCGGGTAGTGGCGACGCCCTCCACCTGCGTGCAGTTCAAGCCGCACTGCACCAGCTTCGCGATTGATACCGTCGCACCAGGCTGGCGCTGGTTCACTCTGCATCCCGACGGTCAGCTTGAAACCGAAGTTAACCGCCTCGATACCGATATCTTCCGCCCCGATTTAGATTCGGATGGATACTGACTGATGGCGGCGCTGCTTTATCTGCACGGTTTCAACAGCTCACCGCAGTCGGCGAAGGCGACACAGTTTCGCCAGTGGCTGCAGGCCACGCATCCGGAAATCGAGATGATCGTGCCGCAGTTACCGACCTTTCCGGCCGATGCGGCCGCGATGCTGGAGGAGCTGGTATTGAGCCGCAGTGGTGAAACTCTTGGGCTGGTGGGCTCCTCGCTGGGCGGTTACTACGCCACCTGGCTGTCGCAATGTTTTATGCTGCCCGCCGTGGTGGTGAATCCCGCGGTACGGCCTTTTGAGTTGCTGACGGATTATCTCGGCGACAATCAGAATCCCTACACCGGTCAGCAATATGTGTTAGAGTCACGCCACATTTACGATCTGAAAGTGATGCAGATTGAACCGCTGGAAGCGCCCGATTTACTCTGGCTGCTGCAACAAACCGGCGATGAAGTTCTCGATTACCGTCAGGCGCTCGACTATTACAGCGCGTGCCGCCATACGGTCGAAGAGGGCGGAAACCATACATTTACTGGATTCGAGCGCCATTTCCCGCAGATTCTGGACTTTCTCGGTCTGAATCATCCCTGAGTAATGCGGAAATCGCACCCCATTTCACCCTTCTAATCAGACATTTACGATGAGTCAATCAAACTATAACGCGGATGCCATTGAGGTCCTGACTGGCCTTGAGCCTGTTCGCCGTCGCCCGGGCATGTATACCGACACGACGCGACCCAACCATTTGGGTCAGGAAGTGATTGATAACAGCGTCGATGAGGCGCTGGGCGGCCACGCGAAGCGGGTTGAAGTGATACTGCACCCCGATCAGTCACTGGAAGTGATCGATGATGGTCGCGGTATGCCGGTGGATATTCACCCGGAAGAGGGCGTGCCCGCGGTGGAACTGATCCTGTGCCGCCTGCACGCTGGCGGCAAATTCTCCAACAAAAACTATCAGTTCTCGGGCGGCCTGCATGGCGTCGGCATTTCGGTGGTCAACGCCCTGTCAAAACGGGTCGAAGTCACGGTACGCCGCAATGGCGAAGTGTATGACATCGCCTTTGAAAATGGCGAAAAAGTGCAGGAACTCACGGTGACCGGCACGGTGGCGAAACGCAACACCGGCACCCGCGTACACTTCTGGCCTGATGAAAGTTTCTTCGACAGCCCGCGCTTCTCGGTTTCACGTCTGTCGCACCTGCTGAAAGCCAAAGCGGTGCTCTGTCCGGGCGTCGAAATCGTCTTTAAAGATAAGCTGAATAACACTGAACAGCGCTGGTGCTATGAAGATGGCCTGACCGACTACCTGTGCGAAGCGGTTAACGGACTGCCAACGCTGCCGGAAAAACCCTTTGTCGGCAGCTTTGCCGGTGATGTGGAAGCCGTTGACTGGGCGCTGTTGTGGCTGCCGGAAGGCGGCGAGCTGCTGACCGAAAGCTACGTTAACCTGATCCCGACCATGCAGGGCGGCACCCACGTTAACGGTCTGCGTCAGGGCCTGCTGGATGCGATGCGTGAGTTCTGTGAATACCGCAACATCCTGCCGCGCGGCGTAAAACTCTCGGCGGAAGATATCTGGGATCGCTGCGCCTACGTGCTCTCTGTGAAGATGCAGGACCCGCAGTTTGCCGGACAAACCAAAGAGCGGCTCTCGTCACGTCAGTGCGCAGCCTTTGTGTCGGGCGTGGTCAAAGATGCCTTCAGCCTGTGGCTCAACCAGAACGTGCAGGCGGCTGAGCAGCTGGCCGAACTGGCCATCTCCAGCGCCCAGCGTCGTCTGCGTGCGGCGAAGAAGGTGGTGCGTAAAAAGCTCACCAGCGGTCCGGCGTTGCCTGGCAAGCTGGCGGACTGTACCGCGCAGGATCTGAATAAAACCGAACTGTTCCTGGTGGAAGGGGATTCGGCAGGCGGCTCGGCCAAGCAGGCGCGCGATCGTGAATATCAGGCGATCATGCCGCTGAAAGGCAAGATCCTCAATACCTGGGAAGTCTCCTCAGATGAGGTGCTGGCGTCGCAGGAAGTGCATGATATCTCCGTGGCGATCGGTATCGATCCCGACAGCGAAGATCTGTCGCAGCTGCGCTACGGCAAAGTCTGCATTCTGGCGGATGCCGACTCCGACGGTCTGCATATCGCGACCTTACTCTGCGCGCTGTTTGTGAAGCATTTCCGTTCGCTGGTGAAAGGCGGCCATGTCTATGTGGCGATGCCGCCGCTCTATCGCATCGATCTGGGCAAAGAGGTCTACTACGCGCTGGATGAAGATGAGAAAGAGGGCGTGCTGGAGCAGCTGAAGCGTAAAAAGGGCAAACCTAACGTCCAGCGCTTTAAAGGGCTGGGTGAGATGAACCCGCTACAGCTGCGCGAAACTACGCTTGATCCTAATACCCGCCGGCTGGTGCAGCTGACCATCAGTGATGAGGACGTCGACCAGACGTTACGCATGATGGATATGCTGCTGGCGAAAAAACGTTCCGAAGACCGGCGAAACTGGTTGCAGGAAAAAGGCGACATGGCCGACATCGAAGTATAAAAAACAGGACGCGCCAGCGTCCTGTTTTCTCAGGTAGCGGGTCACGATCGACAAGCGGCCCGGAGAGGTCCACACAGCAGAGACAGCAGCGATTGTGAAAATTACACTGGAAGAGTTACGTGCCTGGGTGGCGGTAGTGGATACCGGCTCCATCACCGCCGCGGCCGACCAGCTTTCGCAGACCAGTTCAGGCATCAGCCGCGCCCTGAGCCGGCTGGAGAGCAAACTGCAAACCACCCTGCTTCATCGCACCACCCGACGGCTGGCGCTGACAGAAGAAGGGCAGGTATTTCTGGAGCATGCGCGTCAGATTCTGGCGTCGGTAGAGCAGGCAGAAGAGCAGATTGCGCAGCGACGCGAGATGCCGTCAGGGCGGCTGCGGGTCAATGCCGCTACCCCGTTTATGCTGCATGTGATTGTGCCGCTGGTGGAGGCGTTTCGCGCGCAATATCCGCTGATTCAGCTGGAACTCAATACCGACGATATCCTGATCGATTTGCTGGAGCAGCAAACCGACGTCGCCATTCGCATCGGCGAACTGCGCGACTCCACGCTGCGTGCGCGGATGCTGGGCAGCAGCGCGATTCGTCTGATGGCCAGTCCGGCCTATCTGGCGAAGGCGGGCACGCCGCAAACCGTCGCCGATCTTGAGCAGCATCAGATTATCGGCTTCAGTCATCTTGATAATCACAACGTCTGGCCGGTCTGGCAGCCCGACGGCGAATTTATGCGGATTAAGCCGACGCTTTCCGCCTCCAGCGGCGAAACCATCCGCCAGCTGGCGCTGGCCGGACAGGGCATTGCGCGCCTCTCCGACTTTGTCAGCCGGGAAGATTGCGCCGCCGGGCGGCTGGTGCCGGTATTGCCTGATGAAACCCGTGAGCTGCGTCTGCCGGTGCATGCGGTCTACTATCGCAACACCACGCTCTCTTCACGCATTGGCTGCTTTCTCGACTTTCTGCGCACCGAGATCGACCGTCGCCAGCTGCTGTAAGCCTTCATGTCATCATAAAAAACCCCCGTCATGGACAGGGGTTTGAGATACGGACAACGTCTGGCCGGATTCGCTTTCAGAGCCTGCCTGCACCGGGAACAGAACAGGGATCAGGGCTACAGCAATAATCAGGCGCTGGGTTCCAGCACCAGGATTTTCACATCCACCACATCATCTTTAATGACGGCGCGATGCGCATCCATGTGCGGCATCTGCTGATGCTGCTCCAGATGACGCAGCGTTTCCCACTGTTCCAGCATAAAAATGGAGTCCGGCGAGTTCTGTTTCCACGGCACCTGTGCCTGATGGTCCAGCAGCGCATCATACTGGTGGCATCCCTCTTCCTGCAGCACGGTCGGGATCAGCGCTTTTACGGCATCCAGCACCGCCTGACGGCGACCGGGTTTTACACAAATTTCAGCAACGACGGTTAACATTCGCGGATTCCTCTTTCGCGGGGGAGTAAAGCGTAACGGTAGCCTGGCTTAGCCAAACACGCGAGTAAGATGATCGCGATACGCCGCAATGTCACGCGGCACATCAGGCTGCTTGATGACGTCATTACAGATAAAGGTCGGCAGCGCTTCCATACCCAGGAACTGGTTGGCTTTATGGAAGTGCAGATAGAGCCCGTCCACGCCGACGCCTTCAAAGAACTGCTCCGGATCGGTAAAAGCCTGCAGCGGTGCGTTCCAGGTCAGTGACAGCATATATTTTTTGCCCTGTAGCAGGCCGCCGGAACCATATTTTTTGGCGGCGTCAGCGCGGGTACGACCATCGCTGGCGTACAGTGAACCGTGACCTTCGGTAAAGACTTCATCAATATAACGTTTTACGGTCCATGGCTCGCCCATCCACCAGCCTGGCATCTGATAAATCACCACGTCGCTGTCGAGATATTTCTGCACTTCGTCAGCGACCACGTAGTCGCTGTCCGCCACGGTGACCGAGACCTCATGGCCCAGGTCACGCAGCTGGCTGGCGGCGACGTCAGTCAGGGTATGGTTCAGTTCGCCTTTTGAGTGGGCAAAGGTTTTGCCGCCGTCGATAATTAAAAACTTACTCATTCGAATAGGTACTCCGTTTTCTGTGTATGACGCTCAGCTTACGCGCGAAGCGGCAGCAGAGAAATGGGAGGCTGATCACAACACTTTTGCTGTAGCGGCAACAATACGCCGATTTATGGCACCATCAGTACGCAAACCAACCTGCCGAAGAAAAGCCCATCATGAAAAAAATTGTCATCCTTGCTCTGCTGCTGGCCAGCGGAGCCGCTCAGGCGCAGTCGCGTCTGGAGAGTGTTATCAGCAGCAAAGTGCTGAAGGTCTGTACCACCGGTGACTACAAGCCTTACAGCTACCTGCGGCCCGACGGCCAGTATGAAGGGCTGGATATCAGCATGGCGAATGCGCTGGCCGCCTCACTCGGTGCCAGAGTGCAGTGGGTGGCTACCAGCTGGAAAACCCTGATGTCCGATTTTCTGGCGAAGCAGTGTGATATTGCGCTGGGTGGCGTGTCGGTTACCCTGAAGCGCCAGCAGACCGCCTGGTTTGCTCAGCCGCTGGGTGTGGATGGCAAGATCCCGCTGGTGCGCTGTGCCGATAAAGACCGCTATCAGACGCTGGAGCAGCTCAACCGTCCGGAGGTGCGCCTGGTCGAGCCGGCGGGCGGTACCAACGAAGCCTTTGTTCATAGCCATCTGCCGCAGGCCTCGCTGACCCTGTTCCACGATAACGTCACCATCTTCCAGCAGCTGGTAGACAACCACGCCGATGTGATGATCACCGATGCCTCTGAGGCGCGCTATCAGCAGCAGCGCTTCCCGACGCTGTGCGCCATCAATGCCGATAAGCCGCTACAATATGGCGAGAAGGCTTACATGATCCCGCGCGATGACATCAGCTGGAAACTCTATGTCGATCAGTGGTTACACCTGAGCACCGCGACCGGAGAGTACCGCGAGATTGCCCGGCAGTGGATGGGCGATCAGCCCTGACGTCAGCAGTCCGATTTCCACTGCGTCAGCGGGTTAACCCGCGCCTGCTGACCGCCTGTCGCCGCGTGCTTCCCCTGTGACTAACACCGGCGAATAAGGTACTATCCTCGCCAAACCACCGCCGGGTGTCCCGCCGTTGTGGGCCACGATGTGAGGATGAGAAATTCATGAGTGAACTGACGCAGGATGGTGCAGAGCGTCTTGCCCTGCACACATTTACCGAGAATGCGTACTTAAACTATTCGATGTACGTCATCATGGACCGCGCCTTGCCTTATATTGGCGACGGCTTAAAGCCGGTACAGCGACGTATTATCTACGCCATGTCCGAACTGGGACTGAGCGCCAGCGCGAAATTCAAAAAATCAGCGCGTACCGTCGGTGACGTGCTGGGTAAATACCATCCGCACGGCGACAGCGCCTGTTATGAAGCGATGGTACTGATGGCGCAGCCGTTCTCGTATCGTTATCCGCTGGTGGATGGACAGGGCAACTGGGGCGCGCCCGACGATCCCAAATCCTTTGCCGCCATGCGTTACACCGAATCACGCCTGTCGAAATATGCTGAACTGCTGCTGGGTGAGCTGGGTCAGGGCACGGTCGATTATCAGCCGAACTTTGATGGCACCCTGCAGGAGCCGAAGATGCTGCCGGCGCGGCTGCCGAACATTCTGCTGAACGGCACCACCGGGATTGCGGTCGGTATGGCGACCGATATTCCGCCGCACAACCTGCGTGAAGTGGCGCAGGCGGCGATCACCCTGATCGACCATCCTAAAACCACGCTGGATGCGCTGCTGGATATCGTACAGGGCCCGGATTATCCGACCGAGGCGGAGATCATCACGCCGCGCGACGAGATCCGCAAAATTTATCAGAACGGGCGCGGCTCTATCCGCCAGCGCGCCATCTGGAAGAAGGAAGAGGGCGAGGTGGTGATCACCGCGCTGCCGCATCAGGTGTCGGGTGCGCGGGTACTGGAACAGATCGCCAGCCAGATGCGCAATAAAAAGCTGCCGATGGTTGAGGATCTGCGGGACGAGTCGGATCATGAGAATCCGACCCGTCTGGTGATCGTGCCGCGCTCAAACCGGGTCGATCTGGATCAGGTGATGAACCACCTGTTCGCCACCACCGATCTGGAAAAGAGCTACCGGGTTAACCTGAATATGATTGGCCTGGATAACCGTCCGGCGGTCAAAAACCTGCACGAAATTCTGTCGGAATGGCTGGTATTCCGCCGTGATACGGTGAAACGTCGTCTTAATCACCGGCTCGACCGCGTGCTGCGTCGTCTGCATATCCTCGACGGTTTGCTGGTGGCCTTCCTCAATATCGATGAAGTGATCCACATCATCCGTACCGAAGATGAGCCGAAGCCGGTGCTGATGTCACGCTTTGAACTGAGCGAAACCCAGGCCGAATCGATCCTCGAACTGAAGTTACGCCACCTGGCGAAGCTGGAAGAGATGAAGATTCGCGGCGAGCAGGCCGAGCTGGAAAAAGAGCGCGATCAGCTGCAGGCGACGCTGGCCTCTGAGCGCAAGATGAACACTCTGCTGAAAAAAGAGTTACAGGCCGACAGCGCCAGCTATGGTGACGAACGTCGCTCACCGCTGCGTGAGCGTGAAGAAGCGAAAGCGCTGAGCGAAACCGAGCTGATCCCTTCCGAGCCGGTGACCATCGTGCTGTCGCAGATGGGCTGGGTGCGCAGCGCCAAAGGGCACGATATCGATCCGGCCGGGCTAAGCTACAAAGCGGGCGACAGTTATCTGGCCGCCGCGCGCGGCAAGAGCAACCAGCCGGTGGCCTTTATCGACTCCACCGGCCGCAGTTATACCTTAGATCCAACCTCGCTGCCGTCGGCGCGCGGGCAGGGCGAGCCGTTGACCGGTAAGCTGACGCCACCGGCGGGCGCGGTCGTTGAGCAGGTGCTGATGGAGCCGGACGAGCAGCGCTTACTGATGGCGTCTGACGCGGGCTATGGCTTTATCTGCACCTTTGCCGATCTGGTCTCCCGTAACCGCGCCGGTAAAGCGCTGCTGACGCTGCCGGAAAACGCCAGAGTGATGACGCCAATGGCGGTACATCATGAAGATGACATGCTGCTGGCGATCACCCAGGCGGGACGGATGCTGATGTTCCCGGTCGGTGAACTGCCGCAAATGTCGAAAGGCAAGGGCAACAAGATCATCTCGATACCGGCCGCTGAAGCGGCTGCGGGTCAGGATAAGCTGGCATGGCTGATGATTCTGCCGCCGGGCAGCGCCATTACCCTGCATGTCGGCAAGCGTAAGATGCTGCTGCGCAGTGAAGAGCTGCAGAAATTCCGCGCCGACCGCGGACGTCGCGGCACGCTGTTGCCACGCGGCCTGCAAAAAATTGATCGTGTTGAACTGGATGCGCCTGCGCGTCCGGCTATTGCGGACAGCGAAGCGTAAACTACCCGGCTGACACTGTGTCAGCCGTGGCTCAATGAGGGAACTATGTTACTGATACTGCGTACCATTATCGTGGTAATTTATTCGATATTAGTCTCTGTGTTTGGCTGTATCTGGTGTCTTTTTTCACCGCGCAATCCGCGCCACGTCGCCACTTTTGGCCGCCTGTTCGGTAAATTGTCGACGGTATTAGGGCTTAAAGTAGAGTTGCGCCGTCCGGAAGGGGCTGACAACTACGGCAATGCGATCTATATCGCTAATCACCAGAACAACTACGACATGGTGACCGCCGCTAAAATCGTGCAGCCAACCACGGTGACGGTCGGCAAAAAGAGCCTGTTGTGGGTACCGTTTTTTGGTCTGCTCTACTGGCTGACCGGTAATCTGTTGATTGATCGGGATAACCGCGCCAAAGCACACGGCACCATCGGCCAGCTGGTCGATCAGTTCAACCGTAAGCGCATCTCGTTCTGGATGTTCCCGGAAGGCACGCGCAGCCGCGGTCGCGGTTTAATGCCGTTTAAAACCGGCGCATTTCACGCCGCCGTGGCGGCCGGTGTGCCGATTATCCCAATTGTGGTCTCCAATACGCACGACAAGATCAAACTGAATCGCTGGAACAATGGGCTGGTGATCGTTGAGATGCTGCCTCCGGTTGATGTGAAAGCGTTTGAATCTTCCTCGGTGCGTAAGCTGGCAACCCACTGTCGTGAACTGATGGCGGCGAAGCTGGAAGAGCTTAACGCCGAAGTCGAAGCTCGCGAAAAAAGCGGTAAAATCTGACCGGCGATTGCATCGCCGAACCAGCCTGCAGGGATGCCGCACGGTGAGGGGCTTAACGGCTCGCCGTAAAAGCAGCACAGCACATAACAGCAATAAAAACAGGGTTGGCGCGTCAGCGCCACGCGTAAAAGGTCAGAAGTTTTATGTCTTTCAGCAGACGTCAGTTCATCCAGCTTTCTGCTGGAGTGGCGCTTAGCGCCGGTATTATGCCTCATGCGGCTCGTGCCGCGTCCGCCGCCAATGGTGATACGCCACTGCCGATTCCGCCGTTACTGGAATCCCGTCGCGGTCAGCCGCTGTTTTTGACCATGCAGCGCAGTCACTGGGCATTCAACGGTGATAATAACAAGGTTCCGGTATGGGGCATTAACGGCCTCTATCTCGGGCCGACGGTGCGCGTCTACAGCGGCGACGACGTGAAACTGATCTACAGCAACCGCCTCAATGAGCCGGTGTCGATGACCATCAGCGGCCTGCAGCTTCCTGGCGCACTGATGGGTGGCGCACCGCGCATGATGTCAGCCGGCGTCGACTGGGCGCCGGTACTGCCGATTCGTCAGGCGGCCTCGACCTGCTGGTATCACGCCAATACGCCAAACCGCATGGCGCCGCATATCTACAACGGGCTGGCGGGGATGTGGCTGATTGAGGACGATATCAGCAAGCAACTGCCATTGCCGAAACACTACGGCGTTGACGACTTTCCAATCATCATTCAGGACAAGCGGCTCGATAACTTTGCCACGCCGGTTTACGACCCGCCGCAGGATGGCGGCTTTCTCGGCGACACGCTGCTGGTGAATGGCGTGCGAAATCCTTTTGTCGAGGTTTCCCGCGGCTGGGTGCGTCTGCGTCTGCTGAACGCCTCGAATGCGCGCCGCTATGAGATGGTGCTGAGCGATAACCGGCCATTTATGGTGATTGCCAGCGATCAGGGCTTTCTGTCCGCGCCGGTCGCGGTACAGCGCCTGTCACTGGCTCCGGGTGAACGACGCGAGGTGCTGGTCGATATGTCACAGGGCGATGAGGTATCGATTACCGCCGGCACCGCGGCGGGCATTATGGATCGGCTGCGCGGCTTCTTTGAGCCGTCATCGATCCTGACCTCGACCCTGATCCTCACTTTACGCCCCACCGGGCTGCTGCCGCTGGTCACCGATAATCTGCCCATGCGACTGCTGGCCGATCAGATTCTGGATGGCGTGGCGGTGCGCACGCGTGAGTTCCGGATTGGCGACAGTATGCCGGGCATCAACGGCGCCATCTGGGACATGAACCGTATTGATACCACCGCGCAGCAGGGCACCTTTGAGCGCTGGATTCTGCATGCCGATCGGCCACAGGCGCTGCATATTCAGGGTGTGATGTTCCTGATTAAGAGCGTCAACGGCGCGCAACCGATGGGCGAAGATCGCGGCTGGAAAGATACGGTCTGGGTTGATGGTGATGTGGAACTGATGGTCAGCTTCCCGCAGAGTTCGTCAGATCACTTCCCATTTGTCTATTACAGCCAGACGCTGGAGCTGGCGGATCGCGGAACTGCCGGTCAGCTGGTGGTGCAGCCAACGCAGTAAGCCGTACGGCGTAACGAAAAAGGGCAACGTCACGTTGCCCTTTTTTTAGTGCGACAACAGCAATGAACCGCGTCACGCCGCGCCGCAAACGGGTTCACCGCTTAGCCGTTAAAGGTTTCCGGGTCCGGCCCCAGACGGTTGCCGCTATCCAGCTTAGTAATATCACTCACTTCATGCTTATCCAGCCGGAAATCGAACACCTTAAAGTTCTCTTCGATACGTGCAGGCGTGACCGACTTCGGAATCACCACCAGCCCGCTGTCCAGATGCCAGCGAATGACGATCTGCGCCGGGGTTTTGCCATATTTCTTCGCCAGCGATTTAATCACCTCCTGATCAAATACGCCTTTACCGCCCTGCGCCAGCGGGCTCCAGGATTCCGTCTGAATCTGGTGCATCGCATTCCACGCATGTAGCGTGCGCTGTTGCAGCATCGGATGCAGCTCGATCTGGTTGACGACCGGCGTCACACCCGTCTCATCCAGCAGGCGCTTGAGGTGGGATTCATGGAAGTTACAGACGCCGATACTTTTGGTCAGCCCCTGCTGCTGTAGCTCGATCATTTTCTTCCAGGCATCAACATAGTGATCTTTTTCCGGGCACGGCCAGTGCATCAGATAAAGGTCAACCTGCTCCAGTTGCAGCTTCTGCAGGCTGGTTTCCATCGCCTGCTGAACGTTCTGCTGATCGTCATTCCACAGCTTGGTGGTGACGAAAATCTCGTCGCGCGGCACGTCGGTTTCCTGCAGCGCCTGACCAATCGCTTCCTCGTTCTTGTAAGCGGCGGCGGTATCAATGGAGCGATAGCCGACCTGTAAGGCTTTCAGAACCGCCTGGCGCGCTTCGTCGATACTGGCCTGCCACACGCCCAGTCCCAGTTGCGGCATCATATTGCCATCGTGCAGTTTGATAATGGGTTGGTCTGCCATAGTTGCTCCTTTCCGTTGCAGTTAACCAGTGAGATTTCACTGTGCTTAAGTCTAGCCAACAATTCACAGCCTGCCTGTCGGGCTGAGCGTGCGCAACAGCAACACACTGCCCAATCCGGCAAACTTCTTGCCTGATTCTCCAATTCGCTGGCGGTTCAGGCAGTGTCGCGGCACACTGACTTTTTATCCTGATAAGGAGTCTGAATGGCGCACGATGCCCTGTGTCACCGCCTGGCGCAGCAGGTGGTGACCTTAATGACCCACGGTCGCGATCGTCTCTGTCCGGTCAGTCATGTTTCGCTGATTTATGCTAATCAGTATCGTCCGCGCACGCCGATGATGTATCAGCCCGGCATTGTGATCCTGTTTCAGGGCAGCAAAACCGGCTATCTCGGCAGCACGGTGTTCCAGTACGACGCCAGCAAGTACCTGATGCTCACGGTGCCGCTGCCGGTGGAGTGCGAAACCTGGGCCTCGCCAGAGGTGCCGATCGCCGGTTTATGCCTGAATGTCGATACCGCCAGCCTGCAGGATTTGCTGATTGAGATCGGTGACGATGATCAGTTTCAGCCGCAGCCGCTGACCTCCGGCATCCACTCGGCGTGGCTGACAGAACCGATGCTCTGCGCGGCGGAACGGCTACTGGATGTGATGACGCAGCCGCGCGATGCCCGCGTGCTGGGGCCGCATATCGTGCGTGAGATTATCTATTATGTGCTGACCGGCCCGCTGGGCGGGGCGCTGTTGTCGCTGGTGAGTCGCCAGACCCAGTTCAGCCAGATTGCGCGTGCGCTGCGGCGCATTGAAAATCACTTTGCCGACAATCTCAGCGTTGACGCGCTGGCGGCGGAGGTGAACATGAGCGTCTCGGCGTTCCACCACAACTTTAAAGCGGTGACCCAGACGTCACCGTTGCAGTATCTCAAGCGTTATCGTCTGCACCAGGCACGGTTACTGATGCTGCATGATGGACTGAAAGCGAGTGCAGCGGCGGTGCGGGTTGGCTATGAAAGCCCGTCGCAGTTTTCGCGCGAGTTTAAGCGCTATTTTGGCGTGACGCCGGGCGAAGAGGTGAGTCGGGTGCGGCAGACGGTGGCAGACCCGTCCGCCTGACAGGCGGCGGGTCATCACCAGAATGGCGTCAGGCCTGCTTCTGCCGACGTTTTTTCCAGATCACAATAATGCTGCCGAACAGGCCGAGAAACAGCAAGACCATCGGCAGCACCATCAGAATCGCCATCACCTGATCTTCATGACGTTTGATAAAGGGTACCTGGCTGATACCATAGCCAAACGCCACCACGATGCCGACCCAGAGCACACCGCTCAGCCAGTTAAACAGCTGAAAGCGGCCATTCTGTAAACCGGCAATGCCCGCCATGGTCGGCAGGATGGTGCGGATAAAGGCGAGAAAACGACCCACCAGCAGCGCCATCAGGCCATGACGGTTAAACATATTCCAGGCGCGCTGATGATATTGCGCCGGCAGATGCATCAGCCAACTTTTCACCAGCCGGGTATTGCCCAGCCAGCGCCCCTGCAGATAACTCAGCCAGCAGCCGAGACTGGCGGCCGTGGTGAGGATCACCATCGTCGGTATGAAATCCATCACGCCTTTAGCGACCATCGCGCCCGCCAGCAGCAGCAGGCTGTCGCCCGGCAGGAAAGAAGCGGGTAACAGCCCGTTTTCCAGAAACAGCGTCAGGAACATTACGCCATACACCACCCACACTACATCCGGATTTGCCAGCGCGGCAAAGTCCTGATGCCAGAGCGCGTGGACAATCTCGTGTAAAACACCCATTAGCTATTCCATCACGTCACAAGGAAAACCCGCCTTATCAGGCTGCCGCGAGAGTGACAGGCTGAGCCTGCCTGGTCTGCAGGGGCTCAGCGCTTCACGCTCGGCCTGGTGCCTGAACGGTCCGGGATAAATTTTAACAATAATCAGGCCGCAGCCCGGCAATCTCTGCTGGCGGCGACCACCACGTTTATCTTCTGTTTAGCTTACTCAGCGCATCAGGCGCGCAAAACCCGCCTCAAGGTCGGCGAGCAGATCCTCAACGTGCTCCAGACCAATATGCAGCCGCACCAGCGTACCCGTGAAATCGACCCCGCCGGCTGGGCGAATCGCGGCCAGTTCTTCCGGCTGATTCGCCAGGATCAACGACTCATAGCCGCCCCACGAGTAGGCCATGCTGAAATGATGGAAGTGATCGAGGTATTCCGCCAGCTGCGCCGGGCTGAGTTTCTGGTGCAGAATAAAGGAGAACAGCCCGCTGCTGCCGTTAAAATCGCGCTGCCAGAAAGCGTGGCCCTTACTTTGCGCCAGCGCCGGATGGTTAACCCGGGCCACTTCCGGCCGGGCCGCCAGCCACTCAGCCACCTGCAGCGCGCTCTCTTCATGCTGACGCAGCCGGGTGCCGAGCGTGCGTAATCCCCGGCTCGCCATGTAGGCGGTATCCGCATCGACCATCTGGCCCATCAGATAGGAGTTCTCGCGCAGTTGATCGATGCAGCGCGCGTTGGCGACCGCGGTGCCGATCATCGCGTCACTGTGGCCAATCAGATATTTGGTTCCGGCCTGAATCGAAATATCGATCCCATGTGCCAGCGCGTTGAACAGAATACCGGCGGCCCAGGTATTATCGATCATGATAATTGCGTCGGGGGCTTTAGCCCGCACCGCCGCCACAATGGCCGGGATATCCTGCACTTCCATGGTGATTGAAGCGGGTGATTCCAGAAAGACCACCCGGGTGTTGGGCTGGATCAGCGCCCCGATTTCGCTGCCGATACAGTGATCGAACCAGCCAATCGAGACCTGCATCTTTTGCAGAATTTTGTGGCAGAAGTCCTGAGTCGGCTCATACACCGCGCCGCTCATCAGTACGTGGTCGCCCGCCGCGACAAACGCCAGAATCGCATTAGCCACTGCCGCGGCGCCGCACGGATAGAGCACGCAACCGGCGCCGCCTTCCAGTTCGGTCATTGCGTCCTGCAGCGCAAAGTGGGTCAGGGTACCGCGGCGACCATAAAACAGTTCACCTTTTGCCCGACCGGCGGTGGCGCGTTTTTTGTCTGCTACGCTGTCAAAAACCAGTGAGGAGGCACGCTGAATTACGCTATTCACCGAGCCCTGGGTATAACGTTTGCTGCGTCCTGCGCTGACGAGGGTGGTATCAATTTTTTTGGTGCTCATGAGTCGCCTTTGCCGCTTCTGCCTGAGCCTTCACGTTAGCACGAAAAGGCCGGCAGGGTTGAGACTCAATGGCGATTATCAGAGTGCGTCGCAGGATAAAAATCGGGTCCGCAGGCGAACCCGATTTTGCGGGTGCTACATGACGCCCATCAGACGCGGTAACCAGAGTGAAATCGCCGGAATATAGGTAATCAGCATCAGCACGATGAACAACATGCCGTAAAACGGCAGCATGGCACTGACCACCTGCTCAATTTTCTGCTTACTCACCGCACTGGCGACAAACAGCACCGTGCCGACCGGCGGCGTAATCAGGCCGATGCCGAGGTTGGTCAGCATGATCATCCCGAAATGAACCGGATCGATTCCCAGCGAAGTCGCGACCGGCAGCAGCACCGGCGTCAGGATCAGAATCAGCGGAGCCATATCCATCAGCGTCCCCACCACCAGCAACAGAATGTTGATGCACATCAGAATCACATACTTGTTATCCGACAGACTGGTGAACGCCTCGGTAATCAGCGTCGGCAGTTGCATAAAGGTCATCACCGCGCCAAACCCGGCGGCGAAGGCGATCAACACCATCACGATGGTGACGGTTTTGATGGTGCGGAACAGCAGGATATGCAACTGGTTCCATTTGAAGTCACGATAGATAAACATGGTGACGAAGAAGGCCCAGATACAGGCGATCGCCGCCGACTCCGAGGCGGTGAAAATACCGGACAGAATCCCGCCCATGATAATGACGACGGTGAACAGCCCCCAGAACGCATCGAAGAAAATCTTCAGCGCCTGACGAAACGGAATGCGATCGCCTTTCGGATAGCCGCGTTTCCGGGCAAAGCCGAGGCACATTATCATCAGGCAGCCGCCCAGCATCAGGCCCGGCAAAATTCCGGCGACAAACAGCGAAGAGATAGTGACCAGCCCGCCGGTCGCCAGTGAGTAGATCACCGAGTTATGGCTGGGTGGCGTCAGTACCGCCTGCACCGATCCGCTGGCGGTAACGGCGGCGGCGAAGTCGCGCGGATAGCCTTTCTCTTCCATCTGCGGAATCATCACCGAGCCGATCGAGGCGGTATCCGCCACCGATGAGCCGGAAATGGCACCAAAGAAGGTGGAGGCGACAATGTTGACCAGCGATAAACCGCCGCGAATGAAGCCAACAAAGATGTAGGCAAAGTTAACCAGGCGGCGGGCGATGCCGCCTTCAGCCATGATCGCCCCGGCGAGAATAAAGAACGGAATGGTGAGTAGCGAAAATTTGTTAATGCCGTTGGTAATCTGAATCACCACCGCTTCCAGCGGCAGATCGATCCACCAGGCGCCGATAAACGCGCTCAGGCCGACCGCAAACGCCACCGGAAAACCCACCAGCAGCAACACCAGCAAACTGCCTAATAAAATCAATGCGTCCATCTTCTGCTCCGGATTAGTGGGTGCCGCCCAGCGTGACAATCGGACGCTGGCTTTGATCGCCGGTCAGCAATCGCTCAACAACAAACAGCAGGGTAAAGATCGCGCCAATCGGGATCGGCAGATACATCTCGCCATAGGTTACGGCAGGCAGCGAGGCCAGCGACTGCACCCACATCGCTTCACACAGGCTATAGCTGGCCTGAAAGATCACCAGACAGGTAATGATCATCAGCAGATCGCAGACCCGCAGCAGCAGACGTTGCAGAGCGGGTGACAGGCGATCGGTCATCATGGAGACGCAGATGTGTGTTCCGGCGCGTAAGCCGACCGGCGCGCCAATAAAGGTAAAAATAATCATGCAGATGATGGCAACCGGTTCCGGCCACGAGAGCGCGCCGTTCATCACGTAGCGGGCAAAAATCCCGATCGGGATCACCGTCACCATGATCATCAATGCCACGGCGGCAACCAGCATGCACAGCAGATAGAGCCCATCCATCAGACGCGTATAAGCAGCCATAATTGATACCTGATTAAGCACGCCACACGGCAGTGTGGCGCGGGAAGGGTTATTTCACGTCAGCGATCCGGGTCATCAGATCCTGATATTTACCGCCAAACTGATCGCGCACCGGCTGGGTCGCCTTAACGAAATAGTCACGGTCGGTTTGCTGGAAGGTGACGCCGCCGGCTTTCATCTTCGCAAGCGACTGTTCGGTATAGGTTGCCCAGAGCTGGCGCTCTTCATCCTGCGCCTCTTTACCCAGTTTCTTCAGCAGCGCCTGATCCTCAGGCTTGAGACGATCCCAGGCACGTTTCGAGAACAGGATCATTTCCGGCTGAATAAAGTGTCCGGTGAGGGTGTAATATTTCGCGACCGGCATATAGTTATGGGCGACGAAAGTCGGTGGATTATTTTCGGTTCCGTCAACCACGCCGGTCTGCATGGCGCTGAACACTTCGCTGACGCCCATCGCCACCGGATTGGCTCCCATCGCTTTCAGCGTAGCCAGCGAAATGGCGCTGTTCTGTACGCGGATCTTCATGCCTTTCAGATCTTCGGGCTTCGCCAGCGGTTTTTTGGTGATCATGTTGCGTTCACCGGCGTCGGTCCAGCCGAGAAACACCATTCGGGCGTTGGGATCTTTATCGAATTTATCGGCGATCTCTTTACCGATCTCCCCATCCAGCACCTTGTGCATGTGGTCGACGTCGCGGAAAACATAGGGCAGCGTCAGCACGCTGGTTTCCGGCGCGATGCTGGTGACCGGCGCCAGCGACACGCGGATCATATCGATCGCGCCCAGTTGTACCTGTTGCAGAGTCTGATCTTCATCGCCCAGCACGCCACCGGCATAGAGTTTCATCTCCAGCCGGCCGTCGGTGGCCTGTTTCAGTTTGTCACCCATGTGCTGCAGCGCCACCACTGTGGGGTAGCCAGCAGGCTGAACTTCTGCCACTTTAATCACCTGTGCCGAGGCGGCGGCGCTCACCATCATTGCCGCCAGGGCACATGCCAGGCGTGTTTTGGTCATTCTCATTATGTTGTCTCCAGCAGAGGAAGGGCGGCGCTCAGGAATCCGGCGTGTGTAGCAAGGGGCCGCGTGGAGCCAGCATAGTGAAAACGGGCGTCAGCGAAATGCGGCGATGCTGATTGAATGAATGCGATCACATTTTGAAACGTTGTTTTAATAAATTTTCACGCAGCATCACATTTTCGAAACATCCCCGTCGGCTGTCATAAAACTGCCGTCATCGGCCTGCCGGGCAGGTTAGCGTTTGTAAATACTAATGAGAACGACTATCAATTCGCGGCTATTTTGCTATTATTTGCGCTTGTTTCGCATCCCTGTAGATGAAGTTGGAGAAGCAGCGTGGTAGCCAGTGATTTGATGCAAACGGACCTCTCCGTTTGGGGCATGTATCAACATGCCGATATCGTGGTAAAGGTAGTGATGATTGGCCTGTTACTGGCTTCAGTTGTCACCTGGGCGATCTTCTTCGGCAAATATGCCGAACTGAGCGCCGCTAAACGTCGCCTGAAACGCGAGCAGCAGGCGCTGGGCGAAGCGCGTAACCTGAATGACGCCGCCCGTATTGCTCAGCAGTTCACCGGCCACAGCCATAGCGCCGTGTTGCTGAACGACGCACAAAATGAGCTTGAGCTGTCAGCCGGGGTGGAAGACACCAACGGCATTAAAGATCGTACCAGCTTCCGTCTTGAGCGCCGCGTTGCCGCCTTCAGCCGCCACGCTGGCCGGGGCAACGGCTTCCTGGCGACCATTGGTTCGGTCGCGCCGTTTATCGGCCTGTTCGGCACCGTGTGGGGCATCATGAACAGCTTTATCGGCATCGCTAAAACCCAGACCACCAACCTTGCGGTTGTTGCACCTGGCATCGCGGAAGCGCTGCTGGCGACGGCGATTGGCCTGGTCGCTGCGATTCCGGCGGTGGTGATCTATAACGTCTTTGCCCGCATGATCGCCAATTACAAAGCCTCACTGGGTGATGTGGCGGCGCAGGTGCTGCTGTTACAGAGCCGTGATATCGATCTGGGAAACGTCGCCGCTGACGTTCCGCGTCCTGCGGCGGCCCAGAAACTGCGCTTAGGGTAAGCGATTATGGCCATGCGATTAAACGACGACCTGGAAACCGATGGTGAAATGCATGAGATCAACGTCACGCCGTTTATCGACGTGATGCTGGTTCTGCTAATCATCTTCATGGTGGCGGCACCGCTGGCGACTGTCGACGTGCGCGTGAATCTGCCAGCGTCTACCAGCGCGCCGCAGCCGCGACCGGAAAAACCGGTTTACCTGTCGATCAAGGCTGACAAGCAGCTTTATGTCGGTAACGATCAGGTGACACCGGAATCGCTGGTCAGCGTGCTGACCGGACAGACCGGCGGCAACAAAGAGACCACCATTTTCTTCCAGGCGGACAAGTCGGTGGATTACGAAACGCTGATGAGCGTGATGGATCAACTGCGTAGCGCGGGCTATCTGAAAATTGGTCTGATGGGCATGGAAACCGTGAAGAAATAGCGGTTTATCCGGTAGAGAGAGAAGGCGGCTGATTCAGCCGCCTTTTTTTATGCGGCCCGTCAGACCGGATGAAATCAGGCGAACCGGCGCTTCCACTGGTCGGTTATGCTGGTGAAGTTCGATTGTTAATTAGTTGTTACTTCTGCATACAGTTTTGTAAAGTGCAATGGTGAGGTTGCTCACATTATTGCCGCCTCAGGCAGGCTAAAACGGCTAAAAAACTACAGGAAGCCGTTATGAGTCACACCTCGTCTTTACAAAAGCCGCCGAAAAGTGCTGCCCGCACCATCTTCAACGTTACCAGCGGTAACTTTCTCGAAATGTACGACTTTATGGTGTTTGGTTACTACGCCACCGCCATCGCTAAAACCTTTTTCCCCGGTGATGACCCCTTCGCTTCCCTGATGCTGACTCTGATGACCTTTGGTGCCGGCTTCCTGATGCGCCCGCTGGGGGCGATCATTCTTGGAGCGTACATTGACCATCATGGCCGCCGCAAAGGTCTGCTGCTGACGCTTGGCCTGATGGCGATCGGCACTCTGACGATTGCGCTGGTGCCAGGCTACGCCACGCTGGGCGCGGCGGCACCGATTCTGATCCTGCTCGGGCGTTTACTGCAGGGCTTCTCGGCAGGTGTTGAGCTGGGTGGCGTCTCGGTTTATCTGGCGGAGGTCGCGCCCGAAGGACGCAAAGGGTTCTTTGTCAGCTGGCAGTCCGGTAGTCAGCAGGTTGCGGTGATCTTTGCCGCGCTGCTCGGCCTGGCGCTGAATCATCTGCTGGCGAAAGAGGCGGTAACCGAATGGGGCTGGCGTATTCCGTTTGTGGTCGGCTGCCTGATCGTGCCATTCCTGTTCTATATCCGCCGGATGCTGGAAGAGACCGAAGCGTTCAGCAAGCGTAAACACCATCCACGCATGACCGAGATTATGCGCTCGGTGGCCAGCAACTGGGCGCTGGTGCTGGCGGGGATGCTGATGGTAGTCACCACCACCGTGATGTTCTACATGATTACCGCGTTTACGCCGACCTTTGGCAAAACGGTGCTGATGATGAGCGATAAACAGGCGTTCCTGGTGACGCTCTGTGTCGGGCTCTCTAACCTGATCTGGCTGCCGCTGATGGGATCGCTGTCGGACCGCATCGGCCGTCGTCCGCTGCTGATCGTGTTTACTCTGCTGATGATTGCCACCACCTGGCCGGTGCTGCACTGGCTGGTGGGATCGGCCAGCTTTGCTCATCTGCTGGAAGCTGAACTGTGGCTGTCATTTCTCTATGCCAGCTATAACGGGGCGATGGTGGTGTATCTGGCGGAAATCATGCCCGCCGAGGTGCGCGCCGCCGGTTTCTCGATGGCCTACAGCCTGGCGACCGCGCTGTTTGGCGGCTTTACCCCAGCGATTTCCAGCTACCTGATCCACGTCACTGGCGACAAGGCGATGCCGGGCGTCTGGCTGACCTTCGCTGCCGTGTGTGGCTTGATCGGTACCTTACTGATTGGCCGGATGGTGAAGCAGTACCAGGCGCGTCACAGCGGCGCACCGGTCAGCGCCTCGCTCTAAAACGATAAATCCACCACCACGCTGTCGCTGTAGTTGCCGGCGGGCGGCGTGTTCTGGCTGGTGAGGACGCGCGCGGTGTAGTTAAAGCCGCGCGTCAATCCGTCTGCCGACACCGCCGAAGAGGTGGTGCTGCTCCAGCGTTCAGTGCCGCCCGGTCCCCAGCGGTTGCTGGTCGTCCCCTTATAAATCTCATAGCTCAGCCGGTTTGCCCCGCTCGCCATATTCCTGACGCTGCCCACCGGATAGCTGCCGTTGCTCAGGCCAACGGTATAGGTGCTGCCTTTGCTGCACAGCACGTTGATGGTCTGTGACACGCTGGAGAAGCTGCCGACCAGCGGCGCACTGCCAAAGCTGATATTCGGCGCGGTAATGGTGGTGCAATCATTGGTCAGGATCGCCGTGACGGTAACCGGGATCACGCCACTGCCGCTCTGTTCGCTTAAACAGAGGTTGCCAATGGCGATGCTGGTGCAGATACGGTAGGTCACCGCGAGGTTCAGCGTCACCTGCCAGGTGCCGGCGGTCACCACCTGACCCGGCACGGTACGCAGATAGATCGGAATGGCAAAGTTCAGGCTGCCCAGCAGGCCCGCCAGGTTGATCAGGGTTTGCGAGCCAAAGACGAATGGCGTACCGCCGATCGTCAGTTCATTGGCGCAGGCGCTGTCGGTACAGAGCCGCACCGGCACGTTGTCGCTGCTGGTATCGCCGCTGCGCTTCAGAATGCCGCGGGTGCCGTTACTGTTAGTGGCACCGGTCAGTTGAAAGGTGATCTGGTTATTGCCGAGCAGCGACAGCGCCGCCCCGGCCCCGCAGTTGACGTTGGCGTTGGTGGTGACCGAACTGACGGTGCTGTTGGCAACAAAAGTGGTGACGGAGCCGAAGCTGGCGGTGGAGGCGGGCAGGGCGCAGGCGGCGTAACCCAGTGACGGCAACAACAGCAGCAGACCCGCGAACAGCAGACGATTTATCATGGTGGATTTCCGGTAGCAAAAGCATCAACAGGATGGGCGGTGCTGCCCGCCGCCGCTGCCGGCAGCGCGCAGGTCAATGGCCCATAGGTTTTCAGCGCCTGCGGCTGACCGCCGGCAATACGCAGTTCGGTGTCACAGCGGCGGCCATCCGGCGTCACCACCTGTATCGGATTGCTGGCCGTCAGATCCTCCATCCAGACAATGCCATCCCAGCCGACATATTCGGTGGCGTGATCGGGGCGCTGCACCAGGCTGGAGACCGGCAGCGGCTGGCCCTGCGCATCGTGCAGGATCACGCTGGCGGAGCGCAGTTTTTCCACCGGAAAGTTAAGCAGATAGCCGCTCTGACGCTTCACGGCAAACCGCTGTTCCACCCGTGGCGTGGTCATATCCGCGGGCAGGTCGAGGGTGTCGATATCATATTTGGCCGGATAGTAGCTGCTGATCGACGGCACCAGCAGATAGCCCTGCTGATTGGTGCGGCCCATTGCCTGATTCTCGTACCGCACCGTGACGTCGGGATAGTTGGTTTTGACCAGCACAAAGGCGTCGTTAATCTCGTTGGCGATAAACAGGCTGTTGTCCATCAACACCAGCGCGCCGGAGAGGTCAGCCCACTGCGTGGTGTTGTCATCATCGCCATAAAAGCCCGCCGAGGTATCAATCTGATTGTTGCGATAACGCAGGCTGCCCTGACGATAATCGCCGCTATCGCCGCTCTGATTGGCCCAGGAAGCGTCCCAGGCGATGCCGCCGTCGCTGGGCATGGCGCGCGAGACATAGAGCCGCTGGTTGTCGCGTCCCAGCTGGTCGCGTTCGGTGCTGATGGCGGCGCTGCCCTGTTCGCCAAACGGGATCACCAGCGAAATAGCCCCGGTCCAGCTTTTCTCCTGCTGATCGCGGCTGGCTGAAACGTAGAGGCTGCTGTTGCCCCACAGATTTTTACTCCAGGAGAGGTTCCATAGCCGGGTGCGATCGCCGCGGCCACCGGTGATGTCGATGTACGCCGCGCCGACGCTGCCGAAGCGGTTGAGTGACACGCTGGCGCTGTACTGGGCGCTACGGCGCGACAGGGCATAGCTGCTGCCGGCGTCGGTTCCGGCGCGGCTGCCGACCAGCGCCAGATTCCCAAAGTCGCGGCTGCGCTGGGTTTGCTGGGTGCCGAGGTTAAACCAGCGGTTATTGTACTGATATCCCCAGCTGTATTGCGTGCCGGTTTCGCCATCGAGCTGGCTGTGCGCCACCGCGCCATTCACCACGCCCCAGCTTCCGACGCGCAGCAGGCCGCCGACGCCGCCCATCGCCAGACTGTCGCTGCCTTCAGCATGACTCTCCAGCGTCAGCCAGTCGGTCATGCCGTAACGATAAGAGCCACTGGCTGCCGCCGCGCCATAATCGAAATTCTTTATCCCATAGTTCTCGCGGATCGCCCCGGCAGAAAAGGCGTAATCAGACAGGCCGGACTTCAGCAGGCTACTGGAGACATAGAACGGCAGGGTAGTCGTCACGCGCCGTCCTACTGCATCCGTCGTGGTGATCACCGCGTCGCCGGCACCGTTAACAAACGGCACGTTGGTCAGCGACCAGGGTCCCGGCTGCACGTTCGCCTGGCTGGAGCGGTAGCCGTTGATAAACAGATCGACGGTGGAAGGCACTGCGGCCTGACCGGAAAAGGCGGGCAACGGATAGGTCACCAGATCGGGACGGACGCCAAAATCGCGGCCAATACGGATGCCGCCGAGCCGCACGCTATTACTCCAGGCCAGCGAATCAGTCACCAGATCGCCGACCCGCCAGCTGATTGCCGCATTCTCATTTTCATTACTCCATCCGCTGTCGTAGCGGATGTAACCATCATCCTGATAGCTGTTGCTGCCTTCCAGCTGCTGCTGCCAGACGCCGTTGCTGAAGAACTGGCCTGCCGGTCCGAACAGCCGCAGCTCGTTCCAGGCGGAGAGGCGGGTGCCGCTGTTATCGGTGCGGCTGGCATAGAGATCGTAATTGATCAGCGCACCACTGCTGGTGCGTCCGGGATAGCGCGGTCCGTTTTGCGCCTCGCCAATCACCTGTCCGGGCAGCCAGCCGGGCGGCACGCTGAGCAGCAGGCGTTGCCGCGCATCGTCATACTCCACTTTGACCTGCGGCATGACGCTGACGTCGACCTGCGGCTGCGACCCCAGTTTATCCTGCGGCAGACCGGCCCGCTGCAGGTCGCCACTGCGCAGCCAGAAGTGGCCGTCACGCTGTTCAACCGCCACGATGTCACCGCGCGCCTGCTGGTTAACGATCAGCTCCAGCATATATTGCTGGCCGTTACCGGGGTTCTGCAGGCTGGGCGGTGGCGGCAGGGATGAGTAAGTTTCCGCCAGCGACAGGCCAGGCGTCAGACAGTAAAAGACGCTGGTCACCGCCAGCGCACCGGGATGAAGAGAAAAAGGTCTCATCGGGCGCTTACTTCTGGGCAGCGCTGCGCCACTGACTCTTGTTCACTTCAGCCACGAGTTCACCACTCACCGCCGCATTCAGCGGCCAGCGATAGCGGCTGTTAGCCAGCACATAGCCATACAGACCTTCGCCCAACTGGCGGCCACCGATGCTGACGTGACTGAGGCGGGCATGGCCGTTGCCACGATTGGTCAGCTGCAGCCAGCGCTTGCCGCCTTCGCTGACCTGCTGCCAGCTAAGGTCCGGGCGGACGCTGTCGGCGCTGAGGCCGTCGCCATAGACAAACAGCGGCACCGAATAGCGCATCTGAAAAGTCAGTCCGGCCTGGTTTTCGCCCGGCTGGCGTGGCGTCGGGATCTCATCCAGCACCACCCGATAGGCCAGCTCCTGACCGGCAGCGGGCGGGGTCTGCTTGATCAGCCGGACCAACTGTTTCTGACCGGGCTCCATCCGCACCATCGGCGGGCTGGCGACCACCTGCTGCTGCGTCTGGTACTGCTCCTGGCCATTGACCTGCTGCCAGCCGAATACCCGGATCTGCATCATGGTGGTGGTATTGCCGCGGTTCTCCAGCCACAGTTCGCTGGCTTTCTCCGCAGGATTGATCGCCGGATCGATCGGCCAGATCATCACCGAGTTAGCGGCAAAAACCGGCGACAGTAAGGTGGTGCCGATCAGAATCAGCAGGGCGCGCAGTAACTTCATCGTCGTTTCCTTGTTATTGATATCGCCTCACCAGCTCAGGGTGACGGTCAGGGTGTCGGTATAGACGCCGGCGCGCGCGGTTCCCGGCAGTGTCAGCTGGCCATAAATCGGCAGCGTGATGTTATTGGCATTGCTGTAGCTCAGTGGCACCGCCTGGTTTACCGGGATCACCGTGGTGCGGCTGGCGTTGCTGTAAAGCGTGTAGGGAACGGTATTGCTGAAGTTCGGCAGTTTCAGGTTGCGCGTCGTGGTGTAGTTGTTGCCCTGATTAATGCTCATGTTCAGCGTGGTGCCCGGCGTACAGGCAAGATTGAGGGTGGTGCTTTGCACATAGCTGGCGCTGACGACACCGGTCGCCACGCCAGACTGAGAGCCAAAATTGAGCGTGCCAAAAACGCCGGTATTGGTACCGGATATCACGCAGCCTGCCACAATCGAAGCGGTCACCTGGAAAGTGCTGGTCGGCAGACTCCAGGCGCTAATACTCCATATCAGCAGAAACAGACCGCGTGCAATCGTCAGACAGGACCGCGAGACAGCCACCCACATTCACCGGCGAATGCAGTTAATAGTTCACGGCGACGTTAATGGTGTCGGTATAGGTTCCGGCAGGGATCAGCGGGTTAAAGCCTCCGCCAACCACCCGACCGTAAATGGCATAGTTAGTGCCCAGGGTAGGATCGGTGGTGCCGCTGGCCGCGATGGGGGTGTTATTGGCAATCGCCGTGGTGAAAGACGCGTCGCTATACAGGGTGTAGGCGATGCCCTGCGCATTATCTGAGCCCAGCACCAGATAGCGCGGCGAAGTGGACGCCGTGCCATAGACGGTAGCAGGCGCGGTATTGCTGCTGGTGACCACCACATTGTAATCCTGGCCGGTGGTGCAACGGACAAAAATACCGTTGCCTGCCGCACCGACCAGCGTGGCGTTCAGGGTATCAAAGGTGGCGGCACTGCTGCCGAAGTTCAGGGTACCGAAATTAACCCCGGCGGTGGCGGACTGACCGTTTACCAGACAACCGGTGGTCAGCGTCAGCGTCGCATTGATGGTGCCCGAGGTGGTTGCCGCCAGCGTTAATGACGGAAGCGCGGTGGTAATGCCAGCAGCAGCCAAAAGAAAAAGCTTGAGTTTCATAATCATTCCTTACCGATTATCCAGAGTCAGTGCTTTTTCACCCGGTGTTAATTTAACGGTTCAACCCAAAAATAGAGAAAATAATCATAACCATCTAAGTAATGCCATAGTCCTAAGAAACATCCTGGACATAAGCTAAATGATTTATATCAGTTTTATTTACTATAGAACAGTTAAAGCGTCACGCGAATAACGCCCCGCTATTTTTCATTAATCAAATGGGGTGACTGGCCGATAACCCAGTAACGGCAAGGCATTACAGGGAAGAGGTAAAGCGAAAATCATTATTTTCGTCCCCTCTATCGCCCTTTCTGCTTCGGTGATATGTTCTTGCACCAATCAGACAAAATAACGATTTACTGCTCAGTGCGGTGGCCAGCGAGTCGCGGTCATGCTTCGCAGAGCGCGCGTTACCAGGACGTCACGACAACATTAAACCTGGCGCTAAATAACTTTCACCCGACGGGTGTTTTCAGATCGATTATTCAGGCTTTACACAGCACCCGTTCACCAGCGGGTGGTGAGGAGTTGCATATGCTACAGGTCTCCTGGGATGGCGTTCTGGTCTGCGTTTCGCTGATCGTCGCGTTTATTGCTTCGTTTACCGCGCTGGACACGGCGGGGCGGGTTGCCGTTTCCGGTGGCTGGATCGCCCGGCTCTGGCTGCTGGTGAGCGGCACCGCGATGGGGATTGGCGTCTGGGCGATGCATTTCATCGGGATGCTGGCGATGATGCTGCCGATGACCCTGCGTTACGACCTCCGGCTGACCATCATCTCGCTGCTGGTGGCGATTCTGGCATCGATGCTGGCGTTTGGTCAGACGGTGGGAGGCCTGCACCTTACCCGGCGTCGTCTGCTGCGCGGCAGCCTGATCCTCGGCGCGGGCGTGGTGGTAATGCACTATCTCGGTATGCATGCGTTACTGATCTCGCCGCAGCCGCACTGGAACCGGCCGCTGGTGGCGCTCTCGATGCTGATCGCCTTTGCCGCCTCCGGTGTTGCGCTGTGGCTGGCGTTTCATCTGCGCCAGGGGGAATATCCTCTGCTGATCATGCGCGCGCTGGCGTCGCTGGTGATGGGGTTTGCCATTGCCGGAATGCACTATGTCGGCATGGCCGCGGCGCAGTTCAGCCACCTCAGCGCGATGCAGCCACAGGGCGTCGGCAATCCGGGACTGGCGGTGTGGGTCACCCTGATTACCCTCATCATTCTTGGCGTCACCCTGCTGAGCTCGATGCTGGATGCCCAGCTGCGCGCCGCGCGGCTGACCGCCAGGCTGAACCGCGCTAACCAGGAGCTGCGCCAGCTGGCGATGCATGACAACCTCACGGCGCTGCCCAACCGGGTGATGCTGGAGCAGCAGCTGGACCTGGCGATCAAACAGGCGATGCTTAAAGAGAGCAGCTTTGCGGTGATGTACATGGATCTCGATGGCTTCAAGGCGGTCAATGATACCTGGGGACATCACGTTGGTGACCGGTTGCTGATTGCGGTAGCGGAACGGCTGCGCAGCCAGCTCAGCGACGCGATGCTGCTGGTGCGCCTGGGCGGCGATGAATTTGTGCTGATGGCGGAAGGCTGTGATGCCAGCGGCGCCAGTCAGCTGGCGCAAAAGCTGGTGCGGGTAATCGACGTCGCCTTTGAACTGGATCGCTACTCGCTGCACGTATCGCTCAGCGCCGGCATCGCTATCTTCCCGCTGCACGGCCGTAATAAACAGGAACTGCTGTTTAATGCCGATTCGGCGATGTACCACACCAAGCATAACGGCCGCAACGGCTGGTGCCTGTTCGAGCCGGCAATGAACGCCGCGACGCAGCATCAGCTAGAGCTGGCCAACGACCTGTGGAAAGCGCTGGAACGCCAGGAGATGCGGCTGTTCTATCAGCCAAAATTTCGCTCCAGCGGCACGATGCTGATCGGCTTTGAAGCGCTGCTGCGCTGGCAGCATCCGGTACGGGGCTTGCTGATGCCGGATCAGTTTCTGCCGCGCGCGGAAAAAACCGGTCAGATTGTAGCGCTGGGCAACTGGGTGATTAATGAAGCCTGCCGCCAGCTGAAGATCTGGCATAATCAGGGCCACAGCGACTGGACGGTGTCGGTTAACCTCTCGGCGTTGCAGTTTCATCAACGCGATCTGCTGGCAACCATTACGCAGACGCTGGCGCGCCATCAGCTGGCCAGCGGGAAGCTGATGCTGGAGATCACGGAAGCCATTGCCATGCGCGACCCGATCTTCAGCCAGCAGCGTATTGGTGAATTACACCAGGCTGGCGTCAGCGTGGCGATCGATAACTTCGGCATCGGCTACGCTAACCTGCTGCATCTGAAACATCTGGACGCCAGCGAGCTGAAGATCGATCGCAGCTTTATTAACTGCCTGCGGCCCGACAGCGAAGATGCGACCGTGGTGACTGCGATGCTGACGCTGGCGCAGAGTCTCAATCTGCGGATGGTGGCAGAAGGTGTCGAGACGGAAGAGCAGCAACAGTTACTGACCGGGCTGGGTTTTGATGCGTTGCAGGGTTATCTGCTGGGCAAGCCAACGCCCGCTGAGCGGGTCGGCGAGTTTAGCATGTCCGCGGCGCAGATCCCCTGACAGTCCGCTCTCTGACGATAGCTTTTAACGCTTGAATACATCGAAAACAGTTATCGTGACAGGTTAATTAACCGGCAGGTATTGCCGATAACCTATACAACAAGACCATCCCTGATCCTTACTCAACCCACCCAGCTGCTGGCACGGCTTTTCTCGGGAATGCACTATGTTAGTGACCTCATACGACTCTTTTATCGTCATCGTTTCGATTCTTGTTGCGATGCTGGCTTCGTTTACCGCGTTAGACATGGCGGGACGGGTGGTGCATTCAACCGGCAAAGTGGCGCTGGTGTGGCTGTTCGGCGGCGGTTTCGCGATGGGGATTGGCATCTGGGCGATGCATTTCATCGGGATGCTGTCGATGAACATGGAGATGGTGATGAGCTACAACGCCGGGCTCACCGCCTTTTCGGCCGGCATCGCGGTCTGCGCCTCTATCTTTGCGTTGTGGCTGGTGTGCAACGGCGATTTGCCGTTACCGCGTCTGGCGGGCGGGGCGCTGATTCTCGGCAGCGGCGTGGTAGCGATGCATTACACCGGCATGGCGGCACTGATGTTTGCGCCCGGTATCGTCTGGAACTGGGGCTGGATCGCCGTCTCGGTGGTGATCGCGCTGGCGGCGTCCGGTGCGGCGCTGTGGCTGGCCTTTAATCTGCGTGAAGGGCAGACCGGCAGGGTTACGCTGTTGCGACTCGGTGCCTCGGTGGTGATGGGCGCGGCTATCGCCGGTATGCACTATACCGGCATGATGGCAGCAGAGTTTCCGCTGCACAGCCATCCAACGCAGCAGGGCGTTAACAGTAACTGGCTGGCGATTCTGGTGACGGTGGTCACTATCTCGATCCTCGGCATTACGCTGCTGGTGTCGATGCTGGATGCCCGTATGCAGGCGCGCACCTCGATTCTCGCCAGCTCGCTGGCCGAGGCGAACCGTGAGCTGGCACAGCTGGCGCTGCATGATAACCTGACACGCTTGCCGAACCGCATCCTGCTGGAGGACCGGCTGGAACAGGCGATCAACAAGGCGAACCGTGAGCAGACGCAATTTGCGCTGATGTTTATGGATCTGGATGGCTTTAAGGCGGTAAATGACGCCTTTGGCCACCATATTGGCGACAATCTGCTGATTGGCGTGACCGAACGCATGAGCCAGCAGATGGCCGGTTACTACACCCTGGCGCGGCTGGGCGGTGATGAGTTTGTGCTGCTGATTGAGATTGACGATCCCAACGATGCGGCCGCCGTTGCCGATAAGCTGGTAAAAGCGGTCGATCGTCCGTTTGATATTTCGCGTTATGAACTGGTGGTGTCACTCAGCATCGGCATTGCGGTCTATCCGGGCGATGGGGTGAATGAGCGGGAACTGATGTTTAACGCCGATGCGGCGATGTACCACACCAAAAACAACGGACGCAACGGCTACACCTTCTTCCAGCCGTCGATGAACATCCTGGCGCAGAGCCAGCTCCAGCTTAATAACGATCTCTGGCAGGCGCTGGATAACAACGAGCTGCGCCTGTTCTATCAACCTAAATATTGCGCGCCACGCGGGCCGATCCTCGGTTTTGAGGCGCTGCTGCGCTGGCAGCATCCGCAGCGGGGTCTGCTGACGCCGGACCAGTTTTTACCGATGGCGGAAAAAACCGGCATGATCGTCGGCATCGGCAACTGGGTGATCCACGAAGCCTGTCGTCAGCTGCGACAGTGGCATCTGCAGGGCCATCCGCACTGGTCGGTGGCGGTCAATCTCTCAGCATTACAGTTTGAACAGAACAATCTGGTGGAAACCGTCACCGAGGCGCTGGCACGCCATGAGATCCCGCCTGAGCTGCTGACGCTGGAGGTGACGGAAACCACCGCAATGCGCGATCCCGATGAGAGCGTCCGCATCCTGACAGAACTGACCACGCTTGGGGTAAAAGCCTCGATTGATGACTTCGGCACCGGCTATTCCAGCCTGCTCTATCTGAAACGCCTGCCGGCCAGCGAACTGAAGATCGATCGGGCGTTCGTCAATGAACTGCAGCATCACAGCGAAGATGCCACGATTGTTTCAGCGATTGTGGCGCTGGCGCAGTCGCTACAGCTGAAAGTGGTGGCTGAGGGCGTGGAAACGGCCGAGCAGCAGGCCTTTCTCACCAGCCTCGGTTGCAACACGCTGCAGGGCTATCTGCTAGGGAAACCGATTCCGCCCGATCGGATCGATGAACTGGCTAATTTTGTCGGTGATGAAAAAGTGGAGATGGGCGCGCCATTCACGCCCGATGAATCGCCGTTAGCCACAGAGGTTGCGCCTGCCTGACACCGTGCAGGCAAGATAAGTGGCAAGCCCGGCCTGTCATTAACCGTCGTGCATGGTAAAGTCTCGCGGGTGGAAAAGGAGAGGCGACCCGTGGCGAAATACCAGCGATTGATGGATGAGATTCAGCAGCAGATAGAGGCCGGCATCTGGCTGCCGGGCACCCGTTTACCCTCGTTGCGCCAGCAGGTTGCGCAGCAGGGGCTTAGCCTGATGACGGTGCTGCACGCCTATGAGTTGCTGGAGAGTCAGGGCTGGATCGTCTCACGACCACAGTCGGGTTACTACGTCGCGCCGCGCGCGCTGGCCTCCACGCCGCTCAGCGTCACCATCAGCGAGCAGGTCGATATTAACGACTTTGTGTTTGATGTGCTGCAGGCGACCCGCGATCCCGCCATCGTCCCCTTTGGCTCCGCCTTTCCCGACCCGGCGCTGTTTCCGCAGCGCCAGCTGATGCGCTCGCTGGCGAACGTCTCCCATCAGCTGACTCCCACCGATGCGCTGCACAATCTGCCGCCCGGCAACGCCACTCTGCGGCAGCTGCTGGCGCAGCGCTATGCGCGTCAGGGCATTACCCTGTCGCCGGATGAGATCGTCATTACCAGCGGGGCGCTGGAGGCGCTTAATCTCAGCCTGCAGTCGTTAACCGAGCCGGGCGATTATGTGGTGATTGAGCAGCCGAGCTTCTATGGCGCGTTACAGGCGATTGAGCGGCTGAAGCTCAAGGCGCTGGCGATTCCGGTAGATGCGCAGAACGGCATCGATCTGGTGCAGCTGGAAGAGGCGCTGCAGCGCTGGCCGGTGAAAGCGTGCTGGCTGATGACGACCTTGCAGAACCCGCTGGGCGTCACCTTATCCGCCGAACGTAAGCAGCAGCTGGTGGCGCTGCTGGCGCGTTATCAGGTGCCGATGATTGAAGATGATGTCTACGCTGAACTCTGGTCAGGCGACACGCCGCCGCTGCCCGCCAAAGCCTGGGATCGTCAGGGCAACGTGCTGCACTGTGGCTCGTTTTCGAAGTCGCTGGTGGCGGGATTCCGCGTTGGCTGGGTGGCGGCCGGTCAGCATGCGCAGCGCATTCAGCGTCTGCAACTGATGAGTACCTTATCGACCAGTGCGCCAATGCAGCTGGCGCTGGCCGATTTCCTCGCCACCCGACGTTACGATACCCACCTGAAACGGCTGCGGCAGATTCTGGCGAAGCGCCAGCAGATGGTGCGGCAGGCGTTGCTGAAAGTGTTACCGGCGCAGGCGACGCTGAGCGAAGCGCGTGGCGGTTATTTCCTCTGGGTGACGCTGCCGGACAGCATCAATACTACGCAGTTGTATCAGCAGGCGCTGGCGCAGGGGATCAGTATCGCACCGGGGCAGTTATTTTCGGCGGGGGAGCAGTTCAGTCACTGTTTTCGGCTCAACACCGCCTGGCCGTGGGATACGCGGGCCGAGGCGGCGATTGAGACGCTGGGCAGGCTGATGGCGCAGGGTCAGACGCGCGCCGCGTCCTGATGGCCCCAGGTCAGGTAGTAGACATCATAAAAATCGACTTCGCCTTTTTGCGTCAGCAGGCGCTGAATGCCGCTTTTAACCCGCTCCGGCGTCTCCGGCAGCGACAGAATGCGTGATATCGCCTGCTCGCGCACCGGCTGAACGTAGTACCATTCGCCGTTGTAGCAGACGCGCAGATCGAGCGCATCAATATCTTCAAAACGGTATTTTGGATTGATATCCAGCAGCATCAAAAAGCTCATCACCAGCACAAACGCGGTGGCAAACCAGAAGGCGGGCCAGCCGAGCATCTCTGTCGTGAAAATCAGTGCAACACACAGGCCGTAGCACAGGTACATCACTGCCCACAGACCGGGATGGTTTTTCAGAAAAGAGAGGCTGAAGCGCGGCAGATTGTCGCGACGTTCTTCGCGGTTGAGCGTAGCGATCTCGTCGATCAGGATTTGTTTAATAGCGTCCATTTTTTTACCTCACTGTCATCTGTTAACGATTAGAACAGATAACAGTCAAGGATATCAGAAACAGATTTGTGCATTTTTTATATAACAGTTGCCGTGGTGATCGCACTTCCCGCCTGACATTTTGCAACACTTTCGCTCAGTGATAACCACCATCATCAACCGCTGCGCTATTGCGTCGCAACATTGTTAACGACACATTTGGCTTTAGTTAGCAATATCAGTTAATTATGTTAATTGTGTCGGCTGGCGCACATTGCATTGTGGCCCGGCTTTGCCACACTTAGAAAAAAACCGGAGAACCTGTATGACTGTTCAATCCTCCAGTCTGATGTTGCTGATGTCGTTCGCCGCGGGCACCTTCTCTGCCGGAGCCTCTGACAACCCCCAGCACCTGATGCTCGCCAGCCCGTCGGGCGGTGTGCCAAACAACCCGTTACCCCTGATTATCTGGCCACGCGTGGTGCCAGAAGAGGAAGAGGATATCGCGGCCTGGTTTGAAAAAACCTTCGGGCAACATGGCTGGCCGCCCGCCTGGCGCTACCCGATTTTCCCCTACACCCATTATCACCCGAATACCCACGAACTGCTGGGCGTGGCGGCGGGCTGGGCAGAAGTACTGTTTGGCGGCGACAGCGGCCGGATGGTCACGCTGCGTGCCGGGGATGCGGTCCTGATCCCGGCGGGCGTCGGACACCGGCAGGTCAGCGCCAGCGAAGATTTTCTGGTCGTCGGCGCTTATCCGCAGGGCATGTCACCGGAAACGCTGCGTGATGAGCCCGCTAAGCTGAAAGCGTCGCAGGCGCAGGTCAAAAACGTTCCGCTGCCGCATCAGGACCCGTTTACCGGCAAAGAGGGCGCGATGACCGATATCTGGCAGCCGATTGCGGCGCTGACCTCTCAGCAGTAAATCCCGGCGCGTCCGCCCGGCTTGTCGCGGCCTGACGGTGTAGCGCGACGATTGAGCCCGGTTGTCACCGGGCTGTCATCAAACTGTCGTAGCGTTTTGCCCAGAACGTAAATGGCAGGGGCAGAATAAGATGGCGGCAATTTCGTTAACCGGGCTGCACAAAGCCTTCGGGACGCAGCCGGTACTGGACGCAATTTCGTTACAGATTAATCAGGGCGAATTTGTCGCCGTACTCGGGCCATCGGGCTGTGGCAAAACCACATTGCTGCGGCTGCTGGCCGGTTTTGAAACGCTCGACAGCGGTGAAATTCGTATCGGTGAGCGGCAGGTCGCCGCAGATGGGCTGCATCTGCCACCGGAAGCGCGCGATCTCGGCGTGGTCTTTCAGAACTACGCCCTGTGGCCGCATATGACGGTGGCGGAAAACGTCGCCTACAGCCTGAAAGTCAACGGTGTGGCACGAGCAGAACGTCTGCTGCGCACCAGCCAGGCCCTGACGCTGGTCGGGCTGGATCGCTTCGCCGACCGCCGACCCGCCGATCTCTCCGGCGGCCAGCGCCAGCGCGTGGCCCTGGCGCGCTGCCTGGTAGCCCGGCCCACGCTGGTGCTGCTGGATGAGCCGCTGGCTAACCTCGATGTCCATCTTCGCGCCACCATGGAAGAGGAGTTCCGCCGCTTCCATCGCCACAGCGGCGCCACCTTACTCTATATCACCCACGATCAACGCGAAGCGATGGCGCTGGCCGACCGCATCGTGGTGCTCGATCACGGCAAAGTGATGCAGTTCGCCAGTCCGCAGACCCTGTGGCGCGAACCGGCTAACGAGATGGTCGCGACCTTTATTGATGACGGGCGGGTGCTGCCGGTCAGCGACATTGAACCGCTGGACCCCGGCAACGCCACCGCCACGCTGTGCGGACTGCGGGTGCTGCTGCGCTGTTCGCCTCGCCAGCGACCGCTGCCGCACGGCAAAGCCAGCTTCCACAGCGTCAGTTTCCATCTGGCTGCGGCAGATGAACGCCAGTTTGCCGCACGCGTCGAACGCATTATCTTTCGCGGCGGCCACCATCAGATCAATCTTCGTCCGCTTAATCAACCGGATGTCAGCCTGTCGCTGACGCTTAACGATGCGGCTTTACTGGCGGTGGATGACACCGTCGGCGTCGCCGTCGATGACGGCTGGATTCTTCCTGCATAAAGGGTTTCACTGACCATGAAAACGGCTTTTCGTACTTCGCTCCACGCGCTGTTGTTGTTATCGGGCTTCACGGCCTCAACCCTGTCGCAGGCGGCGGATGCGCCTGGCGGCAAACTGGTGATCTACACCTCGCAGGCACCTGAAATCGCCCAGCAGACCATTGATGCCTTCAAAGCCGCTTATCCAGCAGTTGAGGTGGAGTGGACCCGCAACGGCACCACCCAGCTGATGAACGTGCTGCATACCGAGATGATGAGCGGCCAGGTGAAACCCGATGTGCTGCTGGTCGCCGACGCGATCAATCTGGGCGCGCTCAAAAAAGAGGGGCAGCTCTATCCCTATCAAACCGCGCCGGTCAGCCACCTGAAGCCCGCCTATTACGATGCGGATAAAACCTTCTTCGGCACCAAAATTATCGCCACGGTGATCGCTTACAACACCCAGCGCGCGAAGCCGGTCACCAGCTGGAAAGCGCTGGCGGTAGCGGAAAACAGCGGTCAGATTGCCGTGCCCAGCCCGCTCTATTCCGGCGCGGCGCTCTACAAGCTGCACACCGATATCAATACGCCATCGATCGGCTGGCAATTCTATCAACAGCTGGCGGCGATCGGCATCGCGCCGCAGGGCGGTAACGGACCGGCGCTGAAAGCGGTCGCCAGCGGCATGGATAAATATGGCGTCATCACCGATGCCGATATTATCCGCGCCAAAAAGCAGGGCTCACCCATCGATCTGGTCTATCCGCAGGAGGGCGTCTCCTATGTGACCGAGCCGGTGGCGATCATGAAGTCGGTGCATAATCTGCCAGCCGCCAAAGCGTTTGTTGATTTCATGCTGTCGGAAGCGGGTCAGCAGCTGGTGGCGAAGCAGGGCAACCGGCCGGTGGATGCGCGCGTGGCGGCACCTGAGGGTTTTGCGCCAATTGACCAGATCAAACTGCTGACGCCGGACGTGGCGAAAGCGGTAGCCGATGATGCCCAGGTACGCGATACCTTTACCGAACTGTTTGGCGGCTGAGCATGAGCGTGCTGGGCAACGAATGGCGTAGCGGTCAGGCCGCCAGGCGCGGCAGATGGCGGGCGGAGCCGCTGGTGCTGGCGCTGCTGGTACTGGTGATCGGCCTGTTGTCGGTGGCACCTTTTGCCCGGCTGATCGGCACCGCGCTGGCTCCCGATGGCGTGGTGGATGGCAATCGTCTGCTGCGGTTACTGACCAGCCGCCGGGTGCTCAGCGCCACGCTGAATACTCTGACCATCGGCATCAGCGCGACGCTGTTGTCGCTGCTGCTGGGAACGGTGGCCGCCTGGCTGGTGGCGCTGACCGATCTGCGCGCCAAAGCCGCCTGGATATTTGCCTTTATTCTGCCGCTGATGATCCCGCCGCAGGTGACCGCGCTGGCCTGGGTTCAGGCGCTGGCACCGGGAAGCGCGCTGGCCGCGCTGGTCAACGCGCTGGGCGGTTCCTGGCTGGCGGCCGGTGAGCAGCCGCTCTATTCAGCGACCGGCATGGTGCTGCTGCTGGGGCTGCACAATGCGCCGCTGGTGTTTCTGACGGTACGTGCCGGGCTGCGTCGCTTACCCGCTGAACTGATCGAGGCGGCCCGCGTCAGTGGCGCATCACCGCGCCAGATCCTGCTGACGGTGATCCTGCCGCTGGCGCGACCCGCGATCTTCGCCGGGGCGGCGCTGGCGTTTGTCGCCGCCGTCGGCAACTTCGGCATTCAGGCGATGCTGGGGATTCCGGCGCGGGTGCCGACGCTGATTACGCTGGTGTATCAACAGCTCAATACCCTTGGACCCGATGCGCTGCCCAATACTGCCGTCTACTCGATGCTGATTGCGCTGATCACCCTCGCCGGGATGCTGATCAGCGGCTGGCTCGGCGGGCGACGCGATGTGCGGGTCAGCGGCTCGCCGCGCCCCTGGCACCAGCCGCTGCGTCACAGCCGGCTACCGATCGAAATCACCGCCTGGCTGTGGATGGTGACCACTTTGCTGCTGCCGCTCAGCGCCTTGCTGACCACCGCGTTAACCCGCGGTTTTGGTCAGGCGCTGAACAGGCAAACCCTGACGCTGGAGAATTTTCAGCAGGCGCTGTGGGGCTATCCGGCGATCCGTCAGGCCTTCTTTACCAGCCTGTGGCTCACCGGTCTGACGGCGGTGCTGCTCAGCATCATGGCGCTGTTTCTGGCCTTCTTTCTTAGCTGGCGTCGCACCCGGCTGGTGCGCGGGCTGGGGTTCGCCAGTGAACTGACCTATGCGCTGCCCGGCATTGTCACCGGCGTGGCAGCGATACTGTTTTTCCTGCGGCCGCTGCCGCTGCTCGGTTTTTCGCTGTATGGCACGGTGTGGATCATTCTCGCGGCCTATCTGGCCAACTTCCTCGCGCTGGTACTCAGGCCGACGCTGGCCGGATTCGCCCGGATTGAACCTTCGCTGGATGAAGCGGCGCGCTTGTGCGGTGCAGGCCTGATGCGGCGAATGATTGATATCCTGCTGCCGCTGGCGGCCCCTTCGGTACTGGCTGGCGCGCTGCTGGTGTTCCTCACCGCGCTGAATGAAATACAGGTTTCGGTGCTGCTGGTCACCGCGCAAACCCAGACGCTTGGCCCGACCATTATCTTCCTTGATGAAGGCGGATCGGCACCGCTGGCGGCGGCCGTCGGCTGCCTGATGATCCTGGTGGTGCTGGGCTTGATGCTGCTGGCGTCGCGGCTGACGCGCCGTTTGCCGCAGGGAGTGCTGCCATGGCAAGCCTGACGGTGATCAGCGGCGTCGGCGGTAAACTGCCGGCCGCTTTCCTGCTGGAGATAGAGGGATACCGGCTGCTGTGGGATTTAGGTGCCGGGCCGGAGCCGGGCGTGCGGCCTGCCATCTCCGCTATCGGTCAGGTCGATGCGCTCTGCCTGACCCATTCCCATGTGGATCATGCGGCGGCGCTCGATAGCTGGGCCGACATCGGTTCACCGCCGGTCTATGCCAGCGATCTCACCTGGCAGCAGCTGGGCGAGTGCGGCGTACCGCAGCCGGCGCGGCACATTCTGCCGCTGCGCGGCCAGTGCGCACTGGGACCGCTGAATCTGTTCACCGGACGCAGCGGGCATTCGCCGGGATCGATCTGGTTTCATCTGCCGGTGGCGGGCGGCATCACCTATATGGGTGACTGGAGCCGCGAGTCGCTGCTGTTGCCGTTTGACTGTCCGCCACGCGCGCGACTGTTGATCACCGATGGCTCCTATGGCGATCGGAATCAGCGGCTGGCGCAGCAGATTGACGCGCTGGCACAGGCGGCCAGGCCGGGCGCGGTGGTTACCGCGCCGCTGCACGGACGCGGACCGGAGATGGCGCTGCAGCTCAGTGCGCGCGGACTGCCGGTGGTGATGTGCCCGCAGGTGCGGGAAGAGGTGGCGCAGCTGCTGGCGCTCAACAGCCTGCCCGCTGCGGCTACGCTGGCGCTGGCCAGCCTGCTGCGCATCGCCACGCCGGCGTGCTGGCGACCGGATGCGGTGATCGTTGCAGCGGATGCGGTGGCCGACAGTGGGCTGGCAGCTCAGCTCAGCCATCAGCCCGACTTCCGCCTGATCTTCAGCAGTCACGTCGCCGCCGGTACGCGCGCGTCTGAGATGCTGCAAACCGGGGCTGCCCGCTGGCTGCCGTGGAACGTCCATCCACCGCTTGACGATCAGCTGACGCTAATCAGGCAGACGGCGGCACAACAGGTGATCCCGGCCTTTGTCGCACCGGAACAGTGCCGACAGCTGGCCGACCAAAGCCCGGCAGCGCTCTGCTGGCAACAGTACTATCCTCTCTACTCGCGCTGGGAAAGCGTCGCCTGACGCACCGCGTCTGGCTGCGGGCCGGCGCGCCGTTGTGATTGAACATTTACTTGCCGCTGCCGATAAACCCCCTACTAACATTGGTTAATCTTCTTAATGCGCTTGTGATCTCAGCCCTTTTCAGCTGTAGTCTGCCTACGCGATTAAGAACATTCCTAAGCCATCACCCGGCTACCGAGCAGCAGGCTAATAACAATGGATAATAACTCTGATGTCATGTATCGCATGCTGATACAAAGCGTGACTGATTACGCCATCACTATGCTCAAACCCGATGGTGCTGTCGCCAGCTGGAATCAGGGAGCCGGGCGCACCATCGGCTATGCGCCAGACGAAATTATCGGCCGCAGCTTCGCCCTGTTTTACAGCGAAGAGGATCGCCGCCGGGCCCTGCCGCAGCGTGGTCTGGATATCGCCGCTACCGCCGGACATTACGAAACCGAAGGCTGGCGCTACCGCAAAGATGGCAGTGCGTTCTGGGCGCATGAAGTGATTAACCCGATGCGCAGCGATGCCGGCCTGCTGGTGGGATTCGCCCACATCACCCGCGACTGTACCCGGCAGCAGGAACAGCAACGTAAAGAACGTGAGCAGGAGGCGCGCTTTCGCCTGCTGGTGGAGGGCGTCACCGATTACGCCATCTATATGCTCGATCACGACGGCAACGTGGTGAACTGGAATGCCGGTGCCCAGCGCACCAAAGGCTATGTCGCCGAAGAGATTGTCGGCCAGCATTTCTCACGCTTCTACAGCGCGCAGGATCGGCTGAAGCATCTGCCGTCGCAAAACCTGCAAACCGCTTACCGCACTGGCCGCTTCGAAGATGAGGGCTGGCGCTACCGCAAAGATGGCAGCGCGTTCTGGGCGCACGTCGTGATCGATGCGATCCGCGACGATCAGGGCAAACTGATCGGCTATGCCAAAATCACCCGCGACTGCAGTGAACAGCAGCGCATCCGCAATCTGCAGCGTGAACATGAACAGCGTTTTCGCCTGCTGGTCGAAGGCGTCACCGATTACGCCATCTACATGCTGGATATCGAAGGGCGGGTGGTGAACTGGAATGCGGGCGCGCAGCGTGCCAAAGGTTACAAGGCGGATGAGATCGTCGGTCAGCATTTCTCGCTGTTTTACAGCGCCCAGGAACGACTGAATCGCACCCCGGAAGCGAACCTCGGCATCGCTCTGAAGACCGGCCGCTTTGAGGATGAAGGCTGGCGTTACCGCAAAGATGGCAGCGCCTTCTGGGCACATGTAGTGATCGATGCGATCCATGACGATGATGGCAAGCTGATGGGGTTTGCCAAAATTACCCGCGATCGCACCGAGCGGCGTGAGCAGGAGCAGCAGGTGCTGCGCGCCCGCGATCTGGCTGAAGCCCAGAGTGCGCAGAAGACCGCGCTGTCGAAGTTTCTTGATAATATCATCGCCAATATTCCCTCCTGTGTGATCGTAGAAGATGCGATCACTCGCGAGATCCTGCTGGTCAACGATCGTTCGCAGCAGCTGTTTGGCCTGTCGAAATCGCTGATTGTGAACAAGCGGCCACATGAATGTATGTCGCCTGAGCTGAGCGACTATTTCAATAATCTCGCCGATGTGGCGCTGCGCAGTGAAGGTATTCATGAGCGTGAGCAACTGCTGATGACCGCCAGCGGCGAACGCATTCTGCATACCCGCGCCACCGCCATCAACGGGCAGGATGCGCGGCGTAACTACCTGATGCTGATCGTGGAAGATGTCACCGATCAGCGTGCTGCCGATGCCCGCATTCACCATATGGCGCACCATGACAACCTCACCAGCCTGCCAAACCGCATTCTGTTCCGCCAGCGTCTGAGCGAGGCGTTGCGCACCGCCAGCCAGACAGAGCGCCAGACGGCGGCACTCTGTCTGGACCTCGATAACTTCAAGAACGTCAATGACGCGCTGGGCCACCAGATTGGTGATGAGCTGTTACGCTCGGTGGCGAAGCGCCTGCGCAGTACCCTGCGCGATCAGGATACGCTGGCGCGCATTGGCGGTGACGAGTTCGCCATCGTGCTGCCGTCGGTGGCTAACAATGATGAAGCCAGCATTGTGGCGCAGCGCCTGATCGAAGCGATTCGGCCGCCGGTGAATATTGAAGGCCATAACCTGTCGGTGGGGCTGAGCGTCGGCATCGCGCTCAGCACCACCATCACCAATACGCCGGAACAGCTGCTGCGCTGTGCCGACATGGCGCTGTATGAAGCCAAACGCAATGGCCGTAACCGCTTTGAGCATTTCACCCTGGCGATGGATGATGTGGCGCGCAGCCGGCGCGTGATTGAGAACGATCTGCGCGACGCGATCAGCGGCGGGCATCTGCGCCTCTACTATCAGCCGATCACCAACGGCGACAACATCACCATCATCGGCTATGAAGCGCTGATGCGCTGGCATCATCCGATCCGCGGGCTGATCATGCCGAACGATTTTATCCCGATCGCCGAAGAGACCGGGCTGATTCATATGCTGGGGGCGTTTGCCCTGTATGAAGCCTGTCGCGAAGCGGCAAGCTGGGAAGGGGTGCAGTCGGTGTCGGTGAACCTGTCGCCGCTGCAGTTCAAAAACAGCTCGCTGGTGTCGGTGGTGGAAGGCGCGCTGGCGGAATCGGGGCTCGACCCGGCCCGGCTGGAGGTGGAGATCACCGAGTCAGTGCTGCTGGATGACTCGCTCGGCAATATCCGCACGCTGCAAAACCTGAAAGCGCTGGGGGTACAGATTGCGCTGGATGATTTCGGTACCGGCTATTCGTCACTGAGTTATCTGCGCTCCTTCCCGTTCGATAAGATCAAAATCGATAAGTCATTTATTAACGACATGGGTGACAGCCGCGAGGCGCTGGCGATTATCCGGGCGATTACCGGCATGAGCCGCAGCCTGGATATTCAGATCACCGCCGAAGGCGTGGAGAGCAGCGAACAGTTCGCGAAGCTGCGTGACGAAGGCTGTACGCTGTTCCAGGGCTTCCTGTTCGGCCGTCCGCAGCCCTCAGAGCTGCGGCTGAAAACGCTGGGTTAATCATACAGGCCATGCTGCTGCACCGGCGCATGGCTGAGATTATCGCGGATGCGGCGCACCGAATCGCGCACCACCAGTTTGCCATTCAGCAGCAGCGTGCCGGGCGGTGCGCCGGGATGCAGCCGCAGCTCCTGCAGCATCCTCACCGCCGCCGCGCCCAGCTCATCGCGTGGCACCTGCACCGAGGTCAGTGGAATATCGTGGATGGCGGCCAGGTTGAAGCCATCCATACTCATCACCGAAATATCCTGCGGCACCCGCAGGCCAGCCTGCTCCAGCGCGCTGACCGCCCCGGCCGCAATATAGTCACCGCTGGCCAGAATCGCCGTCGGGCGCAGCGCGTCGGGACAGTGGCGCAGATATTCACTTAGCCGTTCCGCCGCTTCATTGCTGCTGAAGCTGTTAAGGGTCAGCAGATGCTGACGGCTGTCAAAACGCAGGTTCATCGCGTGCCAGGCGTCACGCACGCCCTGTAAGCGCTGCTCCATGGTGTAACGCCGCAGACAGTGCAGCGACAGGATCTGCCGGTGTCCCTGCTCAAACAGGTAGCGCGCCGAAAATTCGCCAATCAGCTGATGATGCGGCGACACCGACGGTAAACGCATCCGGCGATCGCGGGCGTTAATCAGCACGCAGGGCTTGTTCATCTCTGCCGCCAGCTGGTGAATATGCTCGTCATCGATGCCGATCAGCAGCGCCGCCTCGGTCTGCTGCATCTTATCGATAAACAGCGCCGCATCACTCTCGATCTCCTCCAGCGCGCAGTAGCGCAGCCTGACCTCATGCGGCTCCACCGCCTGACTGATGCCCTGAATCACCTTGTAGTAGAAGATATCACTGCGCACATCAAAGGCGCGCGGCGGCGCAAACACCATCAGATTGTTCAGCAGCAGGCGACCGCTGTGCAGGTTATTCAGCACGCCCTGCTGCCGGGCAATCGCCAGCACCTTGTCGCGCGTGGCGGGACGGGTATTGGCTTTTCCCGCCAGCACCCGCGAGACAGTGCTGATCGAGACCCCGCTCAGCGCCGCAATTTCACTCACTTTCAGCCTTTGTTTCATTCTGTGATCGCCTTCAAATCTGCTGATGAAAAATTTTTCATAAGGTGCTGAATCGCGTCAGATATGCGATTGACCACGCTTTTTACGCTGGCGTTAGCCTGCCATGAAAAAATTTGCAAAAAAGAGGCTGTACCCACGTTTCGCACTTTTCTAACGTCGTTGCACAGACACGCGGTACGCCTGCCGGCGGTGTGAGTCATCAACGCATATCAGGAGTGGCACTATGAGCCTCGAATCAACAACCAAGCCGATCAGCGCCTCGCGCACGGTTCGCGTGATTAAAAATTTACGCTGGTGGATGCTGGGGATGTTTCTGCTGGGGGTAACGGTGAACTACATCACCCGCAACTCACTCGGCATTCTGGCGCCGGAGCTGAAAAACAGCCTCAACATGACTACCGAACAGTACTCATGGGTGGTGGCGGGGTTTCAGCTGGCCTATACCCTGTTTCAGCCGATCTGTGGCTGGCTGATCGATGTGATCGGCCTGAAGATGGGCTTTCTGATTTGTGCGCTGATCTGGTCGGTAACCTGCCTGCTGCATGCGGGTGCGGGCAGCTGGCTGCATCTGGCGCTGCTGCGTTTCGTGATGGGCGCGTCGGAAGCGGCCGCCACACCGGCTAACGCCAAAGCGATTGGCGACTGGTTCCCGAAAAAAGAGCGGCCGGTGGCGGCGGGCTGGGCAGGCGTCGGCTTCTCGGTCGGCGCGATGCTGGCACCGCCCATCATCTACGTTGCCCACATCTCCTTTGGCTGGCAGGGCGCGTTTCTGCTGACCGGCGGGCTCGGCCTGCTGTGGGTCGGGCTGTGGTGGTGGGGCTATCACGCACCGGACCGTCATCCGCGTCTCTCCGATGAAGAGCGCGCCTTTATTAATCAGGATAATGAAGCGATCGGCGAGAAGCTGCCGTTCTTCACCGCGTTAAAAGTGATCGGCAAAGAGAAGAAATTTTACGGCATCGCCATTCCGGCCTTTCTGGCGGAACCGGCCTGGGCGGTGCTGAGCTTCTGGGTACCGCTCTATCTGGCAAACGAACGCGGCATGGATCTCAAGCAGATTGTGATGTTCGCCTGGCTGCCGTTCCTCGCCGCCGATCTCGGCAGCGTCGCCAGCGGCTATCTGACCAAAATTTATGTGCGCTGGTTCGGCCTGACCCGTGTCAATTCCATCGTCGCCAGCTCCGTTACCGGCGCGCTGCTGATGGTCTCGCTGGCGCTGATGACGCTGGTTGACGATCCCTGGCTGGCGATTGCGCTAATCTCCGTCGGCGGCTTCGGCCATCAGGTGATCTCCTGCATGCTGAGCGCGCTGGTGGTCGAGCGGTTTGATCGCCGCCAGATGGCCACGGTTAACGGTATGCGCGGCTCCTGTGCATGGATCGCCAGCTTTATTTTCTCGCTGATTATCGGTGTCACCGCCGATACCATCGGCTTCAATCCGCTGTTTGTGGCAATGGGCTTTTTTGACCTGATTGGCGCGGTTTTCCTGGTGATGTTGATCGCCGAACGCCGCCAGCGCCCGGTAAACCATTAAGGATATCCGATGAAAACTCTGAAGAACTGGACCCTGCATCAGCAGGCTGCGCATTTCGTTGAGCTGAAGGTGGAGGATCGTCATTTTCTGCGCCTCTATGTGCTGGAAGAGGGACTGATGCGGGTGCTGCTGAAGCGCGACGGTGAGCTGGCGCTGAACCGCACCTGGAGCATCGCGCCCGATCAGGATGTGCCGTGGCAGGGCCGGGATCGCGAAGCGCTGGACGGTTTTGCGTTGCCCGATTTCAGCGTGCAGCACGATGCGCAACAGGTGCAGATCAGCACCGGACGGCTGCGGGTCACGGTACATCAGCCGCTCTGCCTGAGCTGGGAACAGTTCGACGGTGCTGACTGGCAACCGCTGGCCGCCGATCGCCATACCGGCGCTTATCTGCTCAACGTCCACGGCGACGGCGTGGAACACTATCAGCGCCGCCAGCCGCAGGATCGGGTCTATGGCCTGGGAGAAAAGAGCGGCGATCTGAATCGCGCAAACCGTCGCTTTGAGATGCGCAATCTGGATGCGATGGGCTATAACGCCGCCAGCACCGATCCGCTCTATAAACATATCCCGTTTACCCTGACGCAGCGCGATGGCGTCAGTTTCGGTCTGTTCTATGACAATCTCAGCAGTAGCTGGCTCGATCTCGGCAACGAGCTGGATAACTACCATCTGCCTTATCGCCGCTATCGTGCCGAGGCGGGCGATCTCGATTACTACATGATGCTGGGACCGACGCTGCTTGAGGTCACCAAAGCCTTTGTGCGCCTGACCGGTCGCACCCTGTTTCAGCCTAAATGGAGCCTCGGCTACAGCGGCTCGACCATGCACTACACCGACGCGCCCGACGCGCAACAGCAGCTGCAATCGTTTATTCGCCTGTGCCGCGAGCATGAAATCCCCTGCGACTCGTTCCAGCTGTCGTCGGGCTATACCTCGATTAACAATAAGCGCTACGTCTTTAACTGGAACTACGACAAAGTGCCCGATCCCAACGCGCTGAGCGAGGCGTTTCATCGTGCCGGCATGAAGCTGGCGGCCAACATCAAACCCTGTCTGCTCCAGGATCATCCGCGTTATCAGGAAGTGGCGGCGCAGGGGCTGTTTATTCGCGATTCCGAGCAGGATCGTCCTGAGCGGTCTGTCTTCTGGGATGATGAAGGTTCGCACCTCGACTTTACCCATCCGCAGGCGGTGCGCTGGTGGCAGGAGAATGTCACCCGTCAGCTGCTGGAAAAGGGCATTGATGCCACCTGGAACGACAACAATGAGTATGAGGTGTGGGATGGCGAAGCGCGCTGTCACGGCTTCGGTCAGCCGATTGCCATCAAGCATATCCGGCCGGTGATGCCGTTACTGATGATGCGCGCCTCAATGGAGGCACAGCAGCAGTTCGCGCCCGACAAGCGGCCCTACCTGATCTCGCGCTCCGGCTGTGCCGGGATGCAGCGCTATGTACAAACCTGGAGCGGCGACAACCGGACCAGCTGGCAAACCCTGCGCTACAACATCCGCATGGGGCTGGGGATGAGCCTCTCCGGACTCTATAACGTCGGCCATGACGTCGGCGGTTTTTCCGGCGACAAGCCCGATGCCGAGCTGTTTGTGCGCTGGGTTCAGAATGGCGTGATGCATCCGCGCTTTACCATCCACTCATGGAATGACGATCACACGGTGAATGAACCCTGGATGTACCCGGAGGTGACGCCGATGATCCGCGAGGCGATTCGGCTGCGTTATCGCCTGATGCCTTATCTCTACACCCTGGCGTGGCAGGCCAGCGCGCAGGATGAGCCGATGCTGCGTCCGACCTTTCTCGATCATGAACAGGACCCGCGCAGCTGGCAGGAAAATGATGACTTTATGCTGGGGCGCGATCTGCTGGTCGCCAGCGTGGTGGAGCAGGGCGCGCGACAGCGTGAGGTCTATCTGCCGCACAACGGGCATGGCTGGTATGACTGGCACAGCGGTCAGTGGCTGGCTGGCGGTGAGCAGATTACGCTGGATGCACCGCTGGATCGTCTGCCGTTGCTGGTACGTGCTGGGGCAGTGATTCCGCTGGGCGAGTGTGAAAGCACCACCGATGCGCAACGCGACCGGGTGCGTCAGTGGCAGTTATGGCCAGCGCCCGCGGAGGCGGTGACGCAGGGAGAGGTGTTTGACGATGACGGTGAAAGTTATGGCTGGCAGCAGGGAAATGCGCTGTGGCTGAACTGGACGCTGCGCGGCAGCGCTACCCGAATCGATCTGACGATTGAAAAACGCGGCGATTACCAGCCGGCGTGGCGTGAAATCAGCCTGGTATTGCCAGCAGGCGAGACGCGGGCGTTGTGGGTTAACGGCGAGCCAGCCAGCGTATACCGGCTGGACTAACCGGCTGTTATCGCGGCGGAGCAGGAAAAGGTCGGCCCAGGGACTGGGCCGATAGTATTACGCGCTGTGGTTTTCGGTGCTCATCCGGCCCAGATCTTTATCGACCAGGAACAGACCGTTACCGCTGTTGCTTACCATCGCCAGTTTATCCAGCACGGTTTTGAACAGCTTCTCTTCTTCGTGCTGCTCAGCCACGTACCACTGCAGGAAATTAAAGGTCGGGTAATCCTGTGAGGTCATCGCCGCATGCACCAGCTCGTTGATTTTGGTGGTGATCAGCTGCTCGTGCTCCAGCGCCTGCTGCAGGATTTCATTCAGGGAGGTGAATGAAACCGGCGGCGCAGCAATGGTGCCCAGTACCGGCATCGCGCCGGTATCGCTCAGATAATCGAACAGGCGCTGCATGTGTTCCATCTCTTCGCGCGAGTGCATTTTCAGGAACGAGGCGGCACCTTCGAATCCTTTGTCGCTGCACCAGGCACTCATTTGCAGATAAAGATTGGCGGAGAAAAATTCCAGGTTCAGCTGGTCGTTCAGACGCCCAGTCATTTCAGCAGTCAGCATGGCCGAGTCCTTGTAAGAATATGTTAAAAAAACAGGTGAGAGGCGGTGAATTATGCATCAAACATGTTAGCAATGTGAAGCCTTTTCCGCAAAAACTGCCAATTTATCTGATTGATTTAAATAGAATTATTTCACAACCTGAATGCGACGGATTCTCATTTTTTATCAGCTTCGCACTCTGTATCGCTGGCACCCTTTTAGTGCACCCTGGCTGAGTCATGCTGGTGCAGGCGGCCTGGCACTGATTTCATTTTCGCCAATCTGATTTCGTGATGAAAATAATTCCGGCGCAGTGAGTCTGCGTCCGCTAAATAGATCCCGCCCATTGCGGTGGATTATTCGCCGGTTATGGCTGGGTCAGCGCTGAATAAGGGACGTTCGCTGTGCGCTGGCATAATTCCTGCTTAAAACAGAGTTCCCAATATTGAACGCTGCCGCAGCGCGGAATAAACGGCAGGTCAGCGACATCAGGAGGAAATAATGTCGAATCAGAGTGTGGTTAAGGCGGAAACCGTCAGCGCCAGTAAAGGCAGTTATCTGGCGCTGATTTTCGCCATCCTGTTTTTCTCGGGGCTGTTTTATCGGGTGGATGGGCTGAAATGGCTGGGGGCGTTTGACTTCACCACGCTGGGTGGCAGCTTTGGCACCATGAAAGATCCGGCCAGCAACACCTTTCTTGGGGCCGGCGGGCTTAGTGCTAAAGCGGGTTTCCTGTTTGCGCTGTCACTCACGCCGACCGTGATGCTGGCGCTGGGCGTGCTGGAAATCTTCACCCACTACGGCGCGATCCGCGCAGCGCACCGGCTGCTGACACCATTACTGAAACCCTTAATGGGCCTGCCGGGACGCTGCGGGCTGGCGTTAATTACCGATCTGCAAAGCACCGACGCAGGCGCGGCATTAACCAAAGAGATGGCTGACCAGAAACAGATCGGTAAAAAAGAGGTCGTGGTGATGTGCGCCTGGCAATATTCCGGCGCCGGTTTAATCAATAACTATTTTGCTATTGGTTCGGCGCTGTTTGCCTCAATGACGCTGCCGATCATTATCCCGCTGATGCTCATGCTGGTGCTGAAATTTGTCGGTGCGGCGATAACCCGCTTCGTGTTAAACAGTGTTTATCAAAAGGATTTCAGCGATGGAAAATAATAACGCCGCCAACGTCAGTCATAACCCGTTTGATGTGTTTGTCACCGGTGCGCGTAAAGGCTTTCATATCGCCATTCATAATCTGATGCCCAATGTGGTGATGGCGTATGTGCTGGCGGAAGTGCTCAACCTGCTCGGTATTATGCCGTTGCTGGGACAGGTTTTTGCCCCGGTGATGGGCCTGTTTGGCCTGCCAGGCGAAGCGATTACCGTGCTGCTGACCGCGTGGCTCTCCTCATCGGCGGGCACCGGCGTGGCGGTCAGCCTGCTGACTAAAGGGCTGCTGACCGGCGCGGATATTACCGTGCTGGCACCGGCGATCTTTCTGATGGGATCGCAACTGCAATATATGGGGCGGCTGCTGGGCGTGGCCGATGTTCCGAAAAAATACTGGCCGCTGCTGATGCTGGTAAGCATCAGCAACGCGCTGATCGCGATGTTTGTTATGCGTCTGTTTATTCAGGAGTGAAGCCGTGTCTGAGGTATTAGAGCATTACCATTTTCTGCATGAGATCCCGGAACTGGGATTCCAGGAGGTGAAAACCTCCGCTTACATCGCCGACCAGCTGGAGCGAGCGGGCCTGAAGGTGACGCGCAACATCAACAACACCACCGGTATCGTGGCGGAGATCGACAGTGGAGTGCCGGGTCCGGTGCTGGCGCTGCGCGCCGATATGGATGCGCTGGGTCATATCATTGATGGCGTGCCCTGCGCGCGTCACACCTGCGGCCACGACGGTCACTCTTCCGTGGTGCTGACTGCGGCGGCGGCGTTACTCAAAGAGGGCGCGGTGAAGCGCGGCCGGCTAAAAATTCTGTTCCAGCCCGCGGAAGAGCTGGGGGCGGGCGCACTGGCGATGGTTGAGGGCGGCGCGCTGGATGATGTAGAGATGATTCTGGGATTCCACCTGCGGCCGCTGGAAGAGTGCGTGGTGGGACAGGCGGTGCCTGCGGTGCTTTACTCAGCCTGCAGCACGCTGGAAGCCACCATCAAGGGCCAGCCGGCGCACGCGGCGCGCCCGCACCTCGGCGTTAACGCGCTGGATGCGGCGGTACAGGCGGTGAATGCGGTAAACACGCTGCATCTGTCGCCGGGTCTTAACTGGAGCGTCAAAGCGACACGTTTCCTGTGTGACGCGGGCGTCACCAACTCGGTGCCGGATGAAGCGCGGGTGGTGTGGGATCTGCGCTCGCAGGAAAATGCGCCGATGGAGGTGCTGAAAGAACAGGTTACGCGCGCGATCGTCAACAGCGTCGCGGCGCTCGGTGCCACGGCAGAGGTCCGGGTATTGAAAGAGATGCCGGCGGCTGAAATTGACGATGAGGCGACGGCGGTGATCCGTGCGGCGATTGTTGAGGTGCTGGGAGAAGAGGGACTGCTGCCGGAGAGAACGACCCCAGGCAGCGAAGACTTTTTCTACTATCCAGTTAAACGTCCCGGCGTGAAGGCGGGCTTCTGGGGATTAGGCACCAACCTGACGCCAGGGCTGCATCATCCCGATATGCGCTTTGATCTGGATTCGCTGGAGATTGGCGTGCAGATCTTCAAAGCCTGCGTGAAAAAAGTGCTGGGCTAGCTAACCCCGTTACCCGTCTCGCGGCGGGTAACGCCCTGCTAGCTAGCTGGCTGGCACCCAGGGTCCCGTCAGTGGCGGGTTGGGGAAGTTACCGGTAAGAATGCGTAGCTCCGCATTGCGCGGTGTATTGTCGCCAGCGCCCTGAATGCTGACAATATCCTGTGGGCAGGCCGAAAAGGCGACATAGCAGTCCATCTCGGCGCGAAGGATGATGTAGTCCCCCGCACGCGTCACCACCGGCAGCGTTTTCAGCGTCATGCCGTCTGGCTGTACCTGAATATTCATAAAAATGTTAAACGACGCCAGGTTGCCGTGTGGCAGGCTCACGCCCAGCGCCGCCATCGCCTCAAACAGGTTGTCATGACAGTTGCGGTGCGGCTCGGTACAGCCCAGCAGGGCATAGCGGCGTGCGTCGCAGGCGGCCATAAAGGTGTCGTGCACCCCCGGTGAACTATCCTCCACCAGCGTCAGAATGGGGCGGCGCTGATTGGTGATAAAACTGTCGCCTGTTGTGGGATTAAGACGCTGGTTCCAGACGCGTGTCGCCTCCATCGACATATATTCAGTCACGTCCGCCGCGTTATAAGCCCAGCAATCCACCACTTGGGTGCCGTGCGAATTGATCACCTGTACGGCTTCGCCTTTCTGCAATAAAACGGCCCGGCCGTGACGCGCCGGGACAAGCAGCGCCGCGCGCTGCTGATATTCAGCTGACATAAGATTCTCCTGGTTAATGCGGCATGATGCGGCGATAGCGCGTCATGCGAAATTCAAGGCGGCGTGCCAGCCCGTCGAGCAGGCTGTTGAGTACCCAGTAGCAGACCGCCACGGTGAGGTAAATCTCCAGCGGCGCATAGGTCGCGGAGATCACCTCTCTGGCGGCGTACATAAACTCCTGTACCGAGACGATAGAAAGCAGTGCGGAATCCTTAATCAGACCGATCAACAGCCCGATCAGCGGCGAGAGCATTTGCGGCAGCGTTTGCGGTAACACCACGTCACGTAATTGCTCCGTACGGCTCAGCCCCAGCACGCGGGATGCTTCCCACTGGCTGCGGGGCAGCGCCGCAATGGCACTGCGTATGACCTGAGCGATATAGGGAGCGTAGTAAAGCGTCAGCGCCAGCACGCCGACCTGCGGCGAGCTGAAGGTGACGCCATACTCCGGCAGCACGAAATAGAGCAGATAGATCACCACCAGCAGCGGCAGAGCCAGCGTCAGCGCGCTGTAGAAACGCAGCAAGCGTTGCCAGAAGGCTGGCGCACGCATCAGACCGATTGCCATGATGCTGCCCCAGAGTAATGAGCAAAGCGCAGCGACGGCGCAGAGCTGCAGCGTGGCAGCCATTCCCTCGGCCAGTGACGGCAGCGCCGTGAAAATCACCTGCCAGTCCATTATGTGCGCCTCCCTTTGCGTTCCAGCTGATGCGCAAAGCGCATCAGCGGCAGCGCGATTAAAAGATATCCTGCCGCAACCAGCAGCAGCACCTGCGTTGTCTCATAGGTACGAGCGATGACGATCTGGCCCGCGTAGGTCAGTTCGGTGAGCGCCACCACCGACGCCAGCGGCGTGGTTTTGAGCAGAATGGTAAATTCGTTCACCAGCATTGGCAGGCTGGCCTGCAGCACCTGCGGATTGATTACGTACCACCAGGTCAGCCATCGGCTCAGGCCCAGCGTGCGCGCCGCCTCGCGCTGGCCGCGTGTGACCAGATCCTGATTCACGCGCAGAATTTCCGCCACGTAGGCGCCGCTGTTGAGGCCGATGGCGATCACCGCCGCCAGCATCGGCTGTCCGCCAAGGCCCAGCCGTGGCAGGGTGAAAAACACCACAAACAGCTGCACGATGGCCGGGGTGCCGCGCATCAGGCTGACGTAGAGGCGGCCGATGCCTCGCCACAACCAGAAGCGGCGTAACTGAAGAAAACAGCCGAGCAGGCCCATCGCCAGGCTGAACAGCGCCGCCAGTACGGTGAGACAAAGCGTCATCAGCAGGCCATATCCCAGTTCGGGCAGGGCGCTGACTATCTGTTCATTCAGCCCCATCACCGGCTACTCCAGCTTAAAATCGGACAGGTTTTCCGCCACCGCAAGGCGAAGCGGCGCTGGCTGGTCGTTGCCCTCGATGCCGGTATTGCAGGCCGAAACGATAAACTGCATATCCATGGTGACGCGGCAGGTAATTGCGTCGCCCGCGCGTGTCAGGTTGGGTTCAGGCAGGATCTCGCCCGCGCGCGTGAGCCTGACATGCATAAAGAGATTGATGGGGTCGGGAAGTTTCGGCACCGTCATGCCGAGACGCGACAGTTCGCCGCGAACCGCCTCGACACAACCCTCACCCTGATAGCCGCGCGAGGCCAGAAAGGCACGCGTTGAGGCGGGAAGCAGCAGGTCGTGGCGCTTAACGCTATCTTTGCCCAGCACCATCACCGGGCGTCGGCGATTGTTAACCAGCCGCATGCCTGAGCCGAGCAGATAGCTGTTGCTGAAGACGCGGGTGTGGTGCACCGAGAGCCATATCGCCGGATCGGCGAGACTGAAACCGAACAGCGACGCCACTGCACCTGGCGCCAGCGCGCTGATACGCAGTAACTGGCCGCGCAGCACCCGAATCGAACCGACGCTACCCGCAGCAACGTTAAGTGGGGCGGCAACAGGACGCGATACCACTTCCTCAAATCCTTCACGCATTAACAGCATGGTTCACCTCCGCAGGCTGGCCGTCGTGGATCTCAATGGCGATCGGCGTAACCTGCAGGCCGTTGCCGGGAATGATGTCCTGTGGACAGGAGGAGACGGCGCAGATCAGATCGCACAGGGCCTCGAAGACGATCTGGTCACCGGCCTTGCTGTGCGGATCGGTGACCTCCATACGACCGTCGGCGGTTACCGGCCCGTTTTGAAACAGATTGAACGGTTCCGGCAATGAGAAATAGGTGATGCCGTGCGACTTCATGCCCTCCAGCAAGTTGTCGACACAGTTGCGATGGCCTTCTACCCCGAAATCAACGCTGAAACGTGTGCGATCGCAGGCCGGAACATTGGCGTCATGAATACCAATGGTGTCGGAGACGATGCGCAGCAGCGGGCGGTTTTCGCTGGACCAGAGTGCATCCCCGGGTTGAAAGAAAAGCGAGCGCAGATGCTGACGGGTATGCACCGGCGAAAGTTTCTCATCATGGTTAGCGGCATTCACCGCCACAAAGTCGGCGGCCTGCTGGCCCTGGCTGTCGATAATGGTAATCAACTGACCTTTGCGAACCTGAAAGGTACGGCCATGCCCGGCCGGCACCCGGATAGAGAGAGGACTCATCGCTTACTCCTGAGGGATAAAATTGCTGGCGGGTACGGTAAAGGTGGTGCCGAGATACTGCTTTTGCAGTGCGCCAAGTTTGCCGCTTTGCTGCATCGCCAGAATATGGTCGCTGATCGCCTTGTTCAGCGTCAGATCCTCTTTACGGGTGGCCCAGGCCATCCATTGAGAAGGCCCGGCTTCCCCGGCCTGCGCGACTTTATCGGAATGCTTTTTCACGATCGGTGCCAGCACAGCAATATCATCCAGTACGAAGTCGGCGCGTTTTGTCATCAGTGTGGTGACGGTCTGATCCAGCGTATCGACGCTGATAATCGTAATGGGCGCTTTGCCGGCTTTCTTCAGCTCTTCGTTAAAGCCTTTCAGCAACTGTTCTGGCACGCTGGCGCTCTTAACGGCACCGCGCAGCCCGGAGAGGCGCGCCGGGTCTATCGGCGATCCGTTAAATTTCTCCGCGTCGTTTTTACGCATCAGCACGCCATTAACCGTTTTGCTGTAGGGGACGGTAAACAGCACCTTCTTTGCACGCTCGGCGGTGACGTTGAGTGAGGAGCCTTCGGCGTCGAACGAGCCGGAGATCAGACCGGGCAGAATGCCGCTGAAGGCGGTTTTCTGAAACACCAGTTTCACTCCCAGATCCTGAGCGAAGGATTGCATGATGGCGACGCTGTAGCCGGTGACCTCGCCCTTGTCACTGGTATATTCATAGGGCGGAAAGGTCGGGTCGATGCCAACGGTAATTTTGCCGCTGCTTTTAATATCCGAAAGCGTATCAGCCTGCGCGGCGCTGACGGCCAGTAGCGCGGTGAGAAAGAGTGCGATTTTTTTCATTATGGTGATCCCCTGGTATTGGTGAAGTTCATCAATACCCGAGCAGCTTTCGTGCCACTTTGCGGCACCGCAAACAGAGAAGGCAGCTGAGCCCGGCGCTTTTACAAACAAAATCAGTGAGAAACATCTGTTTCTTTTTCTGTATTTTATTTTTCTTTTGTTTCTTCAGGCGGCGTGACGCGTCAGGTACGCCGAACAACGGCGCACCTTTTCAGGGCATCAGAGGGAAGGGGATGCGCCAGCGTGGCACATTATTCCAGCTCGTCGAGTTGCTGGTGCAGGACCTCGATGGCAGCAAGACGATCGCTACCGGCCTTGCCTGAATGGCGGGCCACCAGCGAGCAAAGCAGGTTGCAGACGCCAGAAAGCGCCACCGTGCTGTCGAAAATCAGACTTCCATCGGTGTGGCAGCGCAATGTCCAGCGCGCGTGGCGCGCAGGTTTTCCCGCTAATGCATCGGACAGATAAAGCATAGGGACCTCCAGCAGGTCTAGCGCCGCCATTGCGGAATCCAGTGCTGGCATACGACGACGCAGACCGACACAGATCGCCAGATCCTGCTGGCCGAGGTCGGCAAGCTGCTCGGCCAGCGAGTCGCCAGCGCGTGGCAGCAGCGAGACATGGGGATGGACATGCAGCAGATCGCGATAGATCAGGGCGGCGATGGTCTGGCTGTGACGCCAGCCCAGGATGACCACGCGACGCGCCTGGGCGATCGCCTCCACGCATGACTGCAGCGTGTCGCCCTCCAGCGAACGAAAGGTATTCACCAGATTGGCGATCTCTTTTTCCAGGTGCTGCTGCATCAGACTATCGAGCGGCGAGGCGCTGGAACCCGTGTGCAGATAAAGGGGCGAACCGCTATTCTGCATTTCACGCGCCTGACGACGCGCCGCTTCGTAGCTCTCATAGCCAAGATGACGAAAAAAACGGGTGGCGGTCGCTTTGGAGACGCCCGCGCTCTGCGCCAGTTCCGTAGCGGTATTCATCGCTAGCTGACCGGGCGCCGCGAGCAGCACTTCTGCCAGTCGTTGTTCGTGAAGGGAAAGCTCATCCCAGTATTGTCGAATACGGCCCTCCAGGGGGACCGGTCTGGCGCTCATGGGAAATTCCCTGAAATTGAAAACCTTTATCCTGCACATCGTGTGCCGGGTTGTCATCTGTTTTGACCATCGACCCCAGGCAGACAACTTTTTCCGCCGCCGCTGTTCGCCGCTGCGCGCAAAATATTGTATGCTATGCCGCCTTAAAGCTGACCAGGTAACCGGATTTTACGCCAATGTAACTTCGCGCTGACCCGCCGACGACATGATGTCGCCTTTGGCACCGTTTACCCGCCGGTAAGGTTCTGCCGGCCACCGTGATTTATCAGCAGCGCCAGACCGAGCGCGCTGCTCCATTGAGAAGAATCCCATGTCTAATCCCTTTTTAGAAGAGGTGGCACGCCGCCGCACCTTCGCGATAATTTCGCACCCGGATGCCGGTAAAACCACCATTACCGAAAAAGTCCTGCTGTTCGGACAGGCTATCCAGACCGCCGGTACGGTAAAAGGCCGCGGCTCTAACCAGCACGCTAAGTCGGACTGGATGGAGATGGAGAAACAGCGTGGTATCTCCATTACCACCTCGGTGATGCAGTTCCCCTATCGCGATAGCCTGGTGAACCTGCTGGATACACCGGGTCACGAAGATTTCTCGGAAGATACCTACCGTACGCTGACCGCGGTTGACTGCTGTCTGATGGTGATCGATGCCGCGAAAGGCGTTGAGGATCGTACCCGCAAGCTGATGGAAGTCACCCGTCTGCGCGATACGCCGATCCTGACCTTTATGAACAAACTTGACCGTGACATCCGCGATCCGATGGAAGTGCTGGATGAGGTGGAAAGCGAGCTGAAAATTGCCTGTGCGCCCATCACCTGGCCTATCGGCTGCGGCAAGCTGTTCAAAGGGGTGTATCACCTCTACAAAGATGAAACCTATCTCTACCAGACCGGTAAAGGCCACACCATTCAGGATGTCCGCATCGTGAAGGGGCTGAACAACCCGGACCTCGACATCGCGGTCGGGGAAGATCTGGCGGCACAGCTGCGTGAAGAGCTGGAGCTGGTGCAGGGCGCATCGCACGAGTTTGAGCAGGAAGCGTTCCTTAACGGCAAACTGTCGCCGGTCTTCTTCGGCACCGCGCTGGGTAACTTCGGCGTGGATCATATGCTGGATGGCCTGGTCGCCTGGGCACCGCGTCCGATGCCGCGCAAAACCGATACCCGCACCGTTGAAGCCAGCGAAGAGAAATTTACCGGCTTCGTATTTAAAATTCAGGCCAACATGGACCCGAAACACCGTGACCGCGTGGCCTTTATGCGCGTGGTGTCAGGGAAATATGAGAAAGGGATGAAGCTGCGCCAGGTGCGCACCGGCAAAGATGTGGTGATCTCTGACGCGCTGACCTTTATGGCGGGCGACCGTTCCCACGTTGAAGAAGCCTATCCCGGCGACATCATCGGCCTGCATAACCACGGCACCATTCAGATCGGCGATACCTTCACTCAGGGTGAGAACATGAAGTTCACCGGTATTCCGAACTTCGCGCCGGAGCTGTTCCGTCGTATCCGCCTGCGCGATCCGCTGAAGCAGAAACAGCTGCTGAAAGGGCTGGTTCAGCTGTCGGAAGAGGGTGCGGTACAGGTGTTCCGTCCGGTTCACAACAACGACCTGATTGTCGGTGCCGTCGGGGTGCTGCAGTTCGATGTGGTGGTGGCGCGTCTGAAGAGCGAATATAACGTCGAGGCGATCTACGAAGCGATCAACGTCTCAACGGCGCGTTGGGTCGAATGTGACGATGCGAAAAAGTTCGAAGACTTCCAGCGTAAAAACGAAGTTAACCTCGCGCTGGATGGCGGTGATAATTTGACTTATATCGCCCCAACCATGGTGAATCTGAATATTACGCAGGAACGTTATCCTGACGTCAGGTTCCGCAAAACCCGCGAGCACTGATTCTGCGCTATCAGGGCCATTCCAGCTGGGAATGGCCCTGTTTTCCTCCTTCCAGACTCCTCCTAAAAACCCCGTTTTTCTTCTGTTTTGACGTGTGATCAACCAGTTAGCCAGGCAAAGCGCGAAATGCCGTCTATGATTACTCTATCGGACGGCGGAAGAGACTTCTCTTGTCCTTACGTCCTGTAACCCAGCAGCGCGGTTTGCTGCTGTTGCGCCCACAGTTTTGGGCGAGTTAACTGATAGAAGGAATATATCGATGAACAAGACTAAGATTGCTAAAACCCTGATGGCTGCAATGATTGGCTCAGCACTGATCAGCGGCAGCGCACTGGCTGACGAATCAATGTCGCAGAAAGCGTCACAGACAGCCGACAGCGCGGGTTCAAAAATCGATAGTTCTATGAAAAAAGTCGATGGTTTTATGGATGACAGCGGCATCACCGCCAAGGCAAAAGCCGCACTGGTTGATGATGACGCGATTAAAAGCACGGATATTTCGGTGAAAACGCATCAGGGCGTGGTGACATTAAGCGGTTTCGTCACCTCACAGGATCAGGCTGAAAAAGCCGTGGCTGTGGTGCAGAAAATCGAAGGTGTTAAATCCGTCAGTGACAAACTACACGTTAAAGACAGCAAATCTCAGTCAATGAAAGGTTATGCGGGCGATGCCGCTACGACCAGCGAAATTAAAGCTAAGCTATTAGCGGATGACATTGTTCCGTCGCGCAACGTAAAAGTTGAAACCACCGACGGCGTTGTTCAGCTTTCAGGGCACGTTGCAAATCAGGCGCAGTCAGACCGCGCTGAGAGCATTGCGAAAGCCATTGAAGGCGTGAAAAGCGTTAAGAATGACCTGACGGTTAAATCTTAATGGTAACCGTGCGGCCGCAACAGCAGGCCGCACGGATAAAAGATACCCATCCGGGGATTAAATAAGCAGTTCGATTTTCAATAGGGTAAGGAGAGGCTTATGTTTCGTTGGGGCATTATTTTTCTGGTGATCGCACTGATTGCTGCAGCGTTAGGTTTTGGCGGTTTAGCGGGTACAGCAGCATGGGCAGCTAAAGTTGTCTTCGTTGTTGGTATTATCCTGTTCCTCATCAGCCTGTTTACCGGCCGTAAAAAGCTTTAGCCGATGAGTCCTGCAGTATAATGCAAAGCATGTAAGCATAAAGCGGAGACCAGTCATCTGTAGCGTATAAGGTGAAAAAGGGATTTTTTCACACCGTTACAAGGGGCAATCAGCACAGCGCGGTTGCCCGGCTAAAGGAGGGTATGACTGGTTCTCCGGAATGCTGCTGGACAGACGTCACAATCCCTCAGCCTGCCCGCGGGAACCCCTTTTGAGGTTCACACAGTGGGTACACGCATTCCCGTTACGCTCGGCGCCATTGAACCTCTTGCGCTGACACCCTTTAAATCGCATAAAATTGCGCTGGTCTGTGAAGGCGGCGGTCAACGCGGTATCTTCACCGCAGGCGTGCTGGATGAGTTTCAGCGTGCCCGATTCAACCCCTTTCAACTGATGCTTGGCACCTCTGCCGGTGCGCAAAATCTTTCTGCCTTTGTCTGTGGTCAGCCTGGCTACGCCCGTCGCGTGATAACCCGTTACACCACCAATAAACTCTTTTTCGATCCGTTGCGTTTCGTGCGCGGCGGTAATCTGATCGATCTCGACTGGCTGGTCGAAACCACGCGCAGCGAATTTCCGCTGGCGATGACCAGCGCCGAAAAAATGTTCTCCAGCGGACGTGAGTTTTACATGTGTGCCTGCCGCAGCGACGATTACACGCCAGGCTACTTCACGCCAACGGCTGACAACTGGCTGGATTTAATCAAAGCCTCCAGCGCCATTCCCGGCTTCTACCGGCTTGGGGTAAACCTTGAAGGGATCAGCTATCTGGATGGCGGTATCAGCGATGCGATTCCGGTGCGGGAAGCGGCGCGCCGTGGCGCAGATACCATTGTGGTGATTCGTACCGTACCGTCACAGATGTTCTACACGCCAAAATGGTTTAAGCGTATGGAGCGCTGGATGACGGCGGCTGCCTTCCAGCCGATGATTAACGTGCTGCACCAGCATGAGCAGAGCTATCGGGAGATTCAGCAGTTTATTGAAAATCCGCCCGGTGACTTACGCATTATTGAGATCTTTCCTCCGCATGTGCTGGCCAGCAGCGCGCTCGGCAGTCGGATATCGTCGCTGAATCAGGATTACCATCTGGGCCGACGCTGCGGCCGCTATTTCCTTGCCACGCTCGGCCAGTGGCTCAGTGATGCAGAGCCGCAAAGCCCGCCGCGCATCGTGATGCCGTCTGCGCCGGTTGCCAATGCGCCGGATAACCGCGAGATTATGACGCCGCCGCTGGCAGATAATGATGCCGATTACGATAAAGGATCGCTGGCATGAGGTTTATCGATACCCACTGTCATTTTGATTTTCCGCCGTTTGAGGCGGATGCTGAGGCCAGCCTGACGCGTGCCGCTGCCGCAGGCGTTGAGAAGATTATTATCCCGGCCGTGGAGGCCAGTCGGTTTAACCGGGTCTGCGAGCTGGCTGCCAGCCATGCTCCGCTCTACGCCGCGCTTGGGCTGCATCCGATTGCCATTGAGCAGCATCAGGAAGCCCATCTCGATCAGCTGGAGACGTTGCTGCAGCAGCGCCCGCGTAAGCTGGTGGCGATCGGCGAGATCGGGCTGGATCTCTATCGCGACGATCCGCAGTTTGATAAGCAACTGCGCTTTCTTGATGCGCAGCTTAAACTGGCGAAACGCTATGCGCTGCCGGTGATCCTGCACTCACGGCGTACCCATGACAAGCTGGCCCAGCATCTGCGGCGTCACGATCTGCCGCGTCGCGGCGTAGTACACGGCTTCGCGGGTAGCCTGCAACAGGCGCAGGCGTTTATTAAACTCGGCTATGCGATTGGCGTCGGCGGCACCATTACCTATGAACGGGCGAGCAAAACCCGTCAGACGCTGGCGCAGCTGCCGCTCTCTTCGCTGCTGCTGGAAACCGATGCGCCGGATATGCCGCTGAAAGGCTTTCAGGGCCAGCCAAACCGGCCAGAACGGGCGCGCCAGGTGTGGGAGACGCTCTGCACCCTGCGGGAAGAATCCCCTGAAGAGATCGCCGATGCGCTGTGGCATAACAGCCAGCAGCTGTTTCAGCTCGATCCCGCTTTCCCTGCCGTACGCCTTCAACCCGCTCAGCGCTAGCGGATCGCCTTTGCCCCAGGGTGAATGTGATAATAGTAACATTTGATCGGGTGGCGTATAATGGGCTTTAAATGGCGTTATATGCGACTCAGATCTGGTTTTTCATGTCAGTATTACATCATTTTCTTATTCTGATGTGACTGCTGGCACATAAAAAAGCCGGTGACGCTGTTATTATTATCACATTCCGCCGGCCAGCCGGTGGATCGCACCTCGATCCTTTGGAGAGCCTCATGACCGATATCAAACACCTTGCCCTGCGCGCCCTGAAACTGATGGATTTAACCACCCTGAATGACGACGACACCGACGCAAAAGTGATCGCCCTGTGTCATCAGGCTAAATCCCCGGCAGGCAACACCGCCGCAATCTGTATCTATCCGCGTTTTATTCCGATTGCCCGTAAAACGCTGCGCGAGCAGGGTACCCCGGAAATCCGCATCGCCACGGTGACTAACTTCCCGCACGGCAATGACGACATTGAGATTGCGCTGGCAGAAACCCGCGCGGCGATCGCCTACGGTGCCGATGAAGTGGATGTGGTGTTCCCGTATCGTGCGCTGATTGCCGGCAACAGCCAGGTCGGTTTTGATCTGGTGAAAGCCTGTAAAACCGCCTGCGCCGAAGCAGATGTGCTGCTGAAAGTGATCATCGAAACCGGCGAACTCAAGCAGGAAGCGCTGATCCGTCAGGCCTCTGAAATCGCGATTGATGCCGGTGCGGACTTCATCAAAACCTCTACCGGTAAAGTGCCGGTTAACGCCACGCCTGAAGTGGCGCAGATCATGATGAACGTGATCCGCGATAAAGGCGTCAGCCAGCAGGTTGGCTTTAAGCCCGCTGGTGGCGTGCGCACCGCTGAAGATGCCGCGATCTACCTGAAAATGGCGGAAGAGACGCTGGGTGCCGACTGGGCCGATGCGCGTCATTTCCGTTTTGGTGCATCAAGCCTGCTGGCGAGCCTGCTGAATACCCTGGGTCATGACAGCGACACCAGCAAAGCGGGTTACTGATCTTTCAGGCGGTCGCTGACCGCCTGTTCCCCATCCTGATTTCCCTGAACCAGGGGGTTACCTTGTTCCTGCCACAAGAAATAATTCGCAAAAAACGTGACGGCCATGCGCTGACTGAAGAGGAGATTCGCTTCTTCATCAATGGTGTGCGTGATAACACCGTTTCGGAAGGTCAGATCGCCGCGCTGGCGATGACCATCTATTTCCACGACATGACGCTGCCTGAGCGCGTGGCGCTGACCATGGCGATGCGTGATTCCGGTACCGTGCTGAACTGGAAATCGCTCAACCTGAATGGCCCGGTGGTGGATAAGCATTCGACCGGCGGCGTCGGCGATGTGACGTCGCTGATGCTCGGGCCGATGGTGGCCGCCTGCGGCGGCTATATTCCGATGATCTCCGGCCGTGGCCTCGGTCATACCGGCGGCACGCTGGACAAGCTGGAGGCGATTCCGGGCTTTGATATCTTCCCCAGCGATGACCGCTTCCGCGAAATCATCAAACAGGTTGGGGTGGCGATTATCGGCCAGACCAACTCCCTGGCCCCGGCGGATAAACGCTTCTACGCCACGCGCGACATTACCGCTACCGTCGATTCCATCCCGCTGATTACCGCCTCGATTCTGGCGAAGAAGCTGGCGGAAGGGCTGGATGCGCTGGTGATGGATGTCAAAGTGGGTTCGGGCGCGTTTATGCCAACCTATGAGGCGTCAGAAAGTCTGGCGCAGTCGATTGTGGGCGTCGCCAATGGCGCAGGTTGCCAGACGACCGCACTGCTGACGGATATGAACCAGGTTCTCGCCTCCTCAGCCGGTAACGCATTGGAAGTGCGGGAAGCGGTGCGCTTCCTGACCGGCGAACAGCGCAATCCACGTCTGCTGGAAGTGACGCTGGCGCTGTGCAGCGAAATGTTGATTTCCGGCAAACTGGCCGCAGATGAGAAAGAAGCGCGCCAGCAGCTGATGCAGGTGCTGGATAACGGCAAAGCGGCGGAAATTTTTGCCCGCATGGTCGCGGCGCAGAACGGGCCAGCCGATTTCGTAGAGCGCTACGACACCTATCTGCCCGCGCCGATGCTCAGCAAAGCGGTCTATGCCGATCGGCCGGGCATCGTCAGCAGCATGGATACCCGGGCGCTGGGGCTGGCGGTGGTCGCGATGGGCGGTGGACGCCAGCGCGCCAGCGACAGCATTGATTACAGCGTCGGTTTAAGCGAGATGATTACTCTGGGTGAGCGTGCTGATGCTCAGCGCCCGCTGGCGATTATCCATGCCAGCAACGAAGCGCAGTGGCAACAGGCCGCCGCAGCGGTCAAAGCCGCGCTGGTGCTGAGTGATACCGCGCCCGCCGCCACGCCAGTGGTCTATCGTCGTGTGAGCGATGTCAGTTAACCGGCCAGTAATCGGTGCCAGCGGCAACGCATTCGGGTATACTGATCTGATCGCTTTTTTTTGACTTGTCACGCGCCATTGCGCAGGAGACTTGCATGAAACGTGCTTTTATTATGGTTCTCGACTCCTTCGGGATCGGCTCCAGTAAAGATGCCGATAAATTCGGTGATGAAGGTTCAGATACGCTCGGCCACATTGCTGAAGCCTGTTTCAACGGTGAAGCAGATAAAGGCCGTAAAGGGCCACTGCATCTGCCTAACCTGACCGCACTGGGTCTGGCTAAAGCCGCAGAACTCTCTACCGGTCGCTTCCCGGCGGGCCTCGATCCGAACGCGAAGATCACCGGCGCTTACGCTTACGCCAGCGAAATTTCGTCAGGTAAAGATACGCCGTCAGGCCACTGGGAAATCGCCGGTGTACCGGTGCTGTTCGACTGGGGTTACTTCAGCGATCAGGAGAACAGCTTCCCGCAGGAACTGCTCGATAAGCTGGTAGAGCGCGCGGAGCTGCCGGGCTATCTCGGTAACTGCCACTCTTCCGGTACGGTGATTCTGGATCAGCTGGGTGAAGAGCACATGAAAACCGGCAAGCCGATTTTCTACACCTCTGCGGACTCCGTATTCCAGATCGCCTGTCACGAAGAGACCTTTGGCCTGGATCGCCTCTATGCGCTGTGCGAAATTGCCCGCGAAGAGCTGACGGAAGGTGGCTATAACATCGGTCGTGTGATTGCGCGTCCGTTTGTCGGCGATAAAGCGGGTCACTTCGAACGCACCGGCAACCGTCACGATCTGGCGGTTGAGCCACCGTCTGCCACCATGCTGAAAAAGCTGGTGGATGAGAAGGGCGGTCATGTGATTTCGGTGGGTAAAATCGCCGATATCTATGCGGAACAGGGCATCACCAAAAAGGTCAAAGCGACCGGACTGGATGCGCTGTTTGACGCTACGATTCAGGAGATGAAAATCGCGCCGGATCAGTCGATTGTCTTTACCAACTTTGTCGACTTCGACTCGACCTGGGGACATCGCCGTGATGTCGCCGGTTACGCGGGCGGACTGGAGCTGTTTGACCGTCGTCTGCCGGAGCTGATGGAGCTGGTGGGTGAGGATGACATTCTGATCCTGACCGCCGACCACGGCTGCGATCCGACCTGGAAAGGCACCGAACATACTCGTGAGCACATTCCGATTCTGATTTACGGACCGAAAGTTGAACCGGGTTCACTCGGTTATCGCGAAACCTTCGCCGATATCGGTCAGACAATTGCACACTATTTTGGCCTGTCCGATATGGACTATGGCAAGAACATGCTGTAACCCAGCGATTTAACAAGGATAAAGTAACAATGGCAACTCCGCATATTAATGCCGAAATGGGTGACTTCGCTGACGTGGTCCTGATGCCGGGCGACCCGCTGCGTGCGAAACACATTGCTGAAACCTTCCTGGAAAATCCGGTGGAAGTGAACAATGTGCGCGGCATGCTGGGCTATACCGGCACCTACAAAGGCCGCAAAGTGTCAGTGATGGGCCACGGTATGGGCATTCCGTCCTGCTCGATCTACACCAAAGAGCTGATCACCGACTTCGGCGTGAAGAAGATCATTCGTGTGGGTTCCTGTGGTGCAGTGCGTGCAGACGTTAAACTGCGCGATATCGTAATTGGTATGGGTGCCTGCACCGATTCCAAAGTCAACCGTATGCGTTTCAAAGATCACGATTTCGCAGCGATTGCCGATTTCGACATGGTGCGTAACGCGGTCGATGCGGCTAAAAATCTGGGTGTGGAAGCGCGCGTGGGTAACATCTTCTCCGCCGATCTGTTCTATACCCCGGACCCGCAAATGTTCGACGTGATGGAAAAATATGGCATCCTCGGCGTTGAGATGGAAGCGGCGGGCATCTACGGTGTGGCGGCAGAATTTGGTGCTAAAGCGCTGACCATCTGTACCGTATCGGACCATATCCGTACCCACGAGCAGACCACGGCGGCTGAACGTCAGACCACCTTCAACGACATGATCAAAATTGCGCTGGAGTCAGTGCTGCTGGGGGATTAATTCTCGCGCCGGTGCGGTTTAATGCCGGCTGCCTGATGATCTCTGCGGGTCCTCTTTTCACCGGGAGGACCCGATCTTTCTGCCTTTCCCATCCTGTAACATTCACATCAAATGACACACTTTTCGCCAGGCTTGTGCATCTTCGCGCTGGTACGCCTGCGTTCGCGCTTTATCATGGGGCGGAACAACAAATAATAAATAACCGCCTGATAATGCTGCCTGATGAATTTTCGTAATTTCGACGCTGAAGAGAAACTGTTTGCCCGTCGCGCGACGGTCTCTTTTGCTCTGGTCTGTCTCTGCTTCACCATTCTTGCTGTGAACCTGTATCGCCTGCAGGTGCGCGACCACAGCTACTATCAGACCCGATCCAACCAGAACGACATCAAAATGATCCCCATCGCCCCGACGCGCGGGCTGATTTATGACCGTAATGGTATTCCTCTGGTGCGCAACGTCAGCTGGTACGCCATTACGCTGACGCCCTATAAAATCGCGGATATGCAGGCCACGCTGCAGGCGCTGACGCCGATCCTCAACCTGACGCCCGACGAGATTGAAACCTTCCGGCACGCGTTAAAACAGACCAGCCGCTACAAGCCGGTGGTGCTGAAAGAGGAGCTGAGCGAGGAGCAGGTAGCGCGCTTCGCGGTTAACCAGTTTCGGTTTACCGGTGCCAGCATTGAAATTTACCAGGATCGGCAATATCCCTACGGCGCCGATCTGGCGCACGTGCTCGGTTATGTGTCGAAAATCAACGATAACGACTACAAACGGCTGAACGCGGCGGGCATCGCCGAGAACTATGCTGCTGACCACAATATCGGTAAACAGGGCATTGAAGGCTATTACGAGACGATGCTGCACGGCAAGCCGGGTTATCAGGAAGTGGAGGTGGATAACCACGGTCGTATCGTGCGGGTGCTGAAAGAGGTGCCGCCGGTCGCGGGCAAAAACCTTACCCTGACGCTGGATCTGCATCTGCAACAGTACGCCGAAAGTCTGCTGGCAGGCCAGCGTGCGGCGCTGCTGATTGAGGACCCGCGCGACGGCTCGGTGCTGGCGATGGTCTCCAGTCCCAGCTACGATCCCAATCCGTTTGTGAAAGGCATCAGCTATCAGGCTTACAAATCCCTGCTGCAGGATAAGGATCTGCCGCTGATCAACCGCGTGACCCAGGGCCTCTATCCTCCGGCCTCGACGGTGAAGCCCTACATGGCGATGTCAGCGCTGCTGACCCATGTGATTACGCCGCAGTCGCAGTTCTTTGGCGCGCCCACCTGGACGCTGCCTGGCACCGATCGCCGCTACCGCGACTGGAAAAAAACCGGTCACGGTATGCTGGATGTCACCCGGGCGATTGAGGAGTCTGCCGACACCTTCTTCTATCAGGTGGCCTTTATGATGGGCATCGACCGTATCCACACCATGCTGAGCCAGTTTGGTTACGGCAAATCGACCGGCATCGATCTGAATGAGGAGTACAACGGCTTACTGCCGAGCCGCGAGTGGAAGCAAAAGGTACATAAAAAAACCTGGTATCAGGGCGATACCATTTCCGTCGGCATTGGTCAGGGCTACTGGATTGCGACGCCGATTCAGATGGAAAAAGCGATGGTGGCGCTGATTAATAATGGCCGGGTGATTGCGCCGCATCTGCTGGAGAAAGCCCAGCGCGGTACGCTGATTGAGCACTATCAACCGAAACAGCCGGCCGCGCAGATTGGCGATCCGCACTCTCCTTACTGGTCGCTGGTGCGCCACGCCATGTTTGGCATGGCGAATGCGCCTAACGGCACCGGCTACAAATATTTTCATACCGCACCTTATGGCATCGCAGCGAAAAGTGGTACGTCGCAGGTGTTTGGTTTGCGACAGAATCAGACCTATAACGCCAAAATGATCCCGGTCCGGCTGCGCGACCATATTTTCTATACCGCGTTTGCGCCGTTCGACGCACCTAAAGTGGCGGTGACGCTGATTCTGGAGAATGGCGGTGGGGAAGGGGTTACGGCGGCACCGGTGATGCGTGCCATTCTGGATCACATCTTTATTCCGCCCGCAGCGGAAGCGTCAGATGCGCCGGTGGCGGCAGAAAAGAAATAGCCGTGCAGGGGAAAAAAGGGGCCGCGGCCCCTATGGATTTCAGGCTTTTAGCGTCTCCGTTACGTGGCTGATCGCCCGCACCACATCCGTTGCGCCTTCACGAATTTCAGCAATCACGCCGCCCGCTTCCTGCGCCAGTTGCACCCCGTGGTCGGCACGCTTCAGGTTCGATTCAATCCCCTTCAGCGCCTTATTCGCCAGCAGATGATTTTGCTGCACCCGGTTCTCAATTTCGGCCGTGGCACGGTTGATGTTAGCCGCCAGCGTTCTGACCTCGTTGGCGACCACCGCAAAGCTGCGGCCGTGAGTGCCGGCGCGCGCCGCTTCAATGGCCGCATTCAGCGCCAGCAGGTTGGTCTGATCGGCAATACGGCGAATGCTGTCCACCATAAAGCCAATACGCTCAGACGATTCACTCAGACCCGAAATATCACCCGAAATCCCCTGCAGTTCGCCTGCCAGCGCATTCATGGTCTGCACGCTGTTGGCGATCACATCTGCTCCGATGCGGGTGCTTTCATTGGTTTGCAGGGCGGTATGATAGGCCCGCTGAGCCGCTTCGCGCTCCTGCTGGTTCTTCGCGACCTGGGCCGTCACGTCGGTGGCAAACTTCACCACTTTATATAATTTGCCCTGCTCGTCGAACACCGGATTGTAGGTGGCGCGTAACCAGACGGTGCGGCCCTGCTTATTCACCCGTGGAAACTGACCTGAGATAAATTCGCCGCGATTCAGCTGCTGCCAGAGTTCGCTGTATTCGCGGCTGTTGCGGATCTCTTCTGAGCAGAACTGGCTGTGGTGCACGCCCTGAATCTCCTCACC